>Ga0160449_1000036_pt1 | contig 222311 bp, 181 predicted proteins | sample HID1975I_E1MG_FD_108216 | JGI IMG/M metagenome (GOLD analysis project Ga0160449, IMG submission 108216) | Enriched soil microbial communities from UW Madison campus, WI, USA - HID1975I_E1 MG | ecosystem: Environmental > Terrestrial > Soil > Unclassified | place: USA: Madison, Wisconsin...
GTTAATGAGACCAGTTAGCGTTTTGTTGAATGGTGTTGAATTTTTATGCTTGTCTTATTTGTACAAAACCGTCATTCTCACCCGCTCTTATCAAATCGTCTCATTACCTTCTCTTTTTGACACTGCTGCTGCCTTTAAAGTATCTATTGCATACAGACAGTAATGATCACGCATGCCGTCTAGGCTGACTATAAAAGGGCCTGTGATTATTAGTAACAGATCCAGCGCACCATTCTTGCTCACATATTTTTTACCGTTCAGGTTAATAATCAGTCCGGCATTGAGGTAACAATAATTCCAGAGCTGTCCATCGAGGTATTCATGGATATAATGGAAGTTCTTGAAATCATACCGGGTAGTACCCCACGAGTCTTTCGACCACTTTCTGGCCGGCCACATTGTAAATAGCTATCCCTTTCAGGTTAGTGGGATGGGATAAAACTGAACGGTCAGGGCCCCGCTGGTGGGATTGGGCGTTATCAGCACACCCCTGGCCCGCAGGTTGGGATTGATGGCCACCTTATAGACATTGATATCATCGAGGTAAATATTATTCTCAAATCCAGAACTGTTCAGGAATGCCAGCATAATGGGGCCGGTGCCAACATAGGCCGTGAGGTCTATAGAGTCTTTTCGCCATTCTGTGGAGGTGGGTACAAAAGACTGGGTGACGGCTGTTTTACGGGTAATGAGCGAGTTACCCCACTTCTTATAGAGACTGGTATAAGTATTACCACAATCCGTACTGACCAGCACCTGCAGGGTATCCCATACATTGCCGGCAGCGGAAGGATCGGTCTGCACGGCCGCAGCCACCTGGAAGGAAAGGAAAGCCGAATCGGCTGTAGCAATATTCACCAGCGGGAACCGCAGGTAATCTTTAGGGCGATTCTGTTCATACTGCAGGTTACGCATCACTACGGAAGCATTACCTGTTTTAGCTACCCCGGTCACCGTTTCCCAGGTGAGGTAGCTATCCGGGTTCAGTATATCCCAACCTTGCGGAGGATAGGTACTGCCTTCAAAACCCTCTGTAAGCGGCAGTTCGACAGGAGGATAATAATCAAACGAAGTTGTCAGCGTATCATTGGTAAGTTCACAATCCGTTGTAACATTGGGATCGGTCACATATATTTTAATCGTGTGTCGGCCGGCCATGGTGCTCAGGTTATTGAGCGTCACATTCGCCGTAGCACGGCTGGCCAGTGATCCCGTCCATGGGGTACGCACCGGGGCGCCGCCATCCATAACGGCATAAATATTAGCGGTAGTGAGTGTCAGCGTGCCGAGATTACGCAAGATAATGGACGGAGCAAAAGAAGCATTACAAATACGGGAAACGGGTGCATTGATACTGCGCAGGGAAGCATTCACATTTTTTCAGCATTACCGGGTCGGCCCCATTGGAAGTAAGGAGTGATGCGCGAAACGTGGGGATAGCACTTTCCATGCAGGTGGCCTGCTACCAGGTAATCATCACCATACAGGCACCGTCCGTATAGTCCATATAGTTTTCGTACATGAAGCCCGGTGAGTTGGGAGAGCAGGCATCCGTTACCTCCAGGCGGGCAGGATAACAACCACCCGACTTAGTAGCCTGGTTGGGGGTACCATCCACCCCATCTGATCCGCTGCAACTCCCACCATCATCGCCCCAGATATGGTAGAGGAAAAAATAATGGCCCGTTTCATGGGTAAGGGTGCGGCCTTTGTTATAAGGAGCTCCGCTGTCACCCGGCAAACTGCTGTGCAATACTACTACCCCTTGTTCAGCCTCTACGCTGCCCTGGGGAAAGGTGGCATACCCCAGTATACCGCCGGAAATATTGGTGATCCAGATATTGAGGTAGCGGGTAGGGTCCCAGGCATCTGCACCGCCTGAAGCGGTATATTTAAGGATATTATCAGTATAAGTATAAGAAGCGCGGGTGGTAACATACCGGTTGATACCGGTAGTAGGCTCATCATTGGGCGTACGCTGCGCCATTTTGAACTGGATCTTCGCTTTGCCAAACAGGGGCTTGAAAGTGGCGGGGATCCTGACTGAATCAGCATTCAACCCTGCAAAGTCAATATTCAGGGTATCGAGCTGTGCCTGTACCTGGGTATCAGATACCAGGTTGGGGTTCTGCAATACAAGGTGAAAGACGATGGGTATATATTGAAAAAAGCTTGTTATCGATTGAAGCACTTAGCTGCGCTTGAAAATAATAACAAGCACCAAGATCACTATTAGAAAAAACATGGTTATGATTATGGATCGCCAACTGGGGTTATTGAGCTCAATCGATATTGGGCCACATTTCAGATAGCATCTTTCTCCGGTAAATGGTTTCTGCTTATTAGTAGTAGGCGCCTGTTTACGCTGACGGCCTCTAAGAGCGGAGATTATTTTCTGTAACATGACCTGTTTTTATTTGTATAAAATCATCAGTCTTTCGATACAAATATTCATAGAAAAAGAGAATAGGATGGTCAATATTGTACTAAACGACAAAAATTATCGGTAAATGTATATAGAAAGGCTACTCACTATATTGGGGCATTTGAAATTACTGGTGCAAAAGCTGGTACTTATCATGTCATCATTGAGATCAAGCCTCCTTATAAGAATGCAGCCAAAGATGGTGTAACTATAGTAGACAGACCACCTACAGATGTAGGCGAAATCAAACTGAAACAATAGTCTATACACTATGATGGTTTTTCCCTCAAGACCTAGTCCAGCGGTAGATATTTTAAGGTTAATCTCAATATAACCAGATGAGTAAAAGGAGAAACGGGAGGTAGAAACCAACCGTTAACGTTGTTTCCTCATTCTGTTTTAAAATGTACAAGACATCTTCCAATGATAAACTACGCTCCATTTTGCCGGTAAAGCTGAGTGCGGGAACCGGCCGCATGTACACCACTTCAACATCATACCACCTGGCAAGCTGCCTGGCCACCGCTTGAGTTTCTAAGGTCCAATAGTTCTTTGACTTTTTTATCGATCACAGCAACTTGTTGTCGGCGCCCTTGCTGATTTGGTTTTCATCGACTATTTGTTTAAGCGTGGGTAAATCATTTATCAGTAAAATTATTACCTGGCTACGATGCACAGTCCCGATTGAGCTGGTTTGTGTCAGTTTGGGCGCAAAAAAAGGAATGAAAAGGCTGTTATTTTCCATAAAAATGTTGCTGTTACAACTACGCAAATAAGGCTAATTTAGCTGCATTGCCGCAATAAGCTTACGGCAATGCAAGCGTTGTGAGTCATGCAACCCTTTGTAGAACACCTGACTAATTACGGGGAAAACACCCTAAATTAATACTTTAAAGTAACTGACATTTGAAAATTAAGATTCTAAATGAAAACTCGAAAATATTAATGTCAAAACTAATGGCATATGCGCAAATATTCAAAATGGTTGTTTATTGCAGCTTTAAGTATAACATTGGGAACAGTATTGTATTTCGTTTTGAGAACTACAGTAAGGGATTTATTAAATAGGAGTTTCCCCGAAATTTCGTATTTAGACATACAAAAGATGTCCTTGCATCAAAATCAATTAGCATTGACCCGAATATCTTCTCCGGATATTTCGCTAACGATTTCCTCAAAGGATTTTAGTTTTCTTGTCGATTCTGCACTTACCCAGATTTCCCGGAACAATAGCGTACCGATATCTCATATTACAAAATACGGTTTCAGTAATATTGAAACATCAATTGGGAAGCAACTGATTAATCTGGCTATGGACTTTGACATTGCCCTCGATACCTTAAACGCAAAACTTGCTGGCAAGTTTTCGGGTAACATATCATTTGCGGTGAAGAATGATTCCCTAATATTGATGCCAGCCGTTAAAACATTACATATTGACCGGTTTACTTATAAAAAAGCAAATCGCTCGGATAAGAATATTTTGGTAGGTTTTCTAAATGGTGTGTTGAAGATGTTTATGAATAATATCAACGCATACATATATTCTAAGGTAAAGGGGATTGATATTAAACTACTGGATAGGAAAATAACCGATATAGACATCGTCAACAATGAAAAGCTAAAGGTAACCCTATCCAATCCCCTTATCATTTCGGTAAAGAATGACAATATTACCTGTATGATAGATGAATTAGGCATTCATATCTTGGGCGAGTTTAACGGAGATTTTGGTGTTGGCCCTTCAGTCCAACCCAAATCTTTTGAAAAAGAATTTATTAAATTTCAGCAAGACTTTATTGCTAAAAACAAGTCTACTTTTTCCGCAATTGATAACCTGGATAAAACTTTTTTCGTCATTTCAAGAAAGTCTATTTCTTCTATTCTTAATATGACACTTAACCATGAAATCATAAATGCAACTTATATCGATACAATTATCCCACAACCCATTAATAAGGAATTAATTATTAAATCAAGCGATATTGACTGTAGTAAATTAAACTTTAAGTGTCCTCAAATAGAATTAATAAAGTGCCCTGACCCGCCAATTCAAAATTGCGACTTTGACTGCCCTGGCTTTGAGTTGCATCCAGACTACGGACCGTGCCGAGCTCGCGAAGTAGCTTGTAGATTATTGTTTCAAAGCGACTGGAGTGTATGGAATACGACTTGTAAGGCTTTGCAAGCTCCGATAATAGGAAAAAATATTGAATTACAAGCTCATTGTGCTTCACTGAAAGCCCCAGCATTAGCCACTTGTATGGGGATAAAAACTTCTATTAATGCTGCTGGAGGAAGTGTTGATTTTGGGAATCTACGCATTGATGCATCTTGTACACTTAATGCTACCTTAACAATTTCTAATTTTGCTATTAGCGATGACTTATCTATAGTCAATATAAAGGTGGCAAGTACTGCCATTATGCCATTTAATATTGACAGCCGTTTTATTTCTAAACCTGCTGGTAAACTAATTTGCCCCTTTAACAAACACTACCCTCTGCCTGGAATTGGCACTTCACTCATCAATGAGTCGGTAATTAAAGCCAAAATAAGTTATACTAAAAGTAACGATAGTACAATGATGATAATTTTCAATGTCAATCCTATTAATATTAAAACTTCGGTATCACCTATACCCTTTAATGCAATTAATGGAGCACTGTTTACTGTTTTTGACTGCTCAGTATTGTCTAAAGAGATACTTGGTAAAACTGTTGGCGCATCACTGAACATTTCTAAAGGGCTTCTTGATGTTTTAAATGGCAATGAACATAGTAAAATTGAAAAATTGATTCTTGAAGGAAAATATGAAATTACTACTCCCACATATCCGATCCCGCTACCTATAAAATGTAAACCATTCAAATTATTTGACAAAAGCATAAAGCTTAAACCAATAGTGGAAGACACTTATATTGGTTTTTCTAACTATTAATATTTGCTGAGCTATATTATGTATTTTCTAAAAAAATCAAAATCGTTGTTATGCAAACCAAAGCATATTTTACTCCGTTTATTTTAATCGTAATAACTTTTTGCAGTTGTTGTGAAATAACTGGGGGCTGCCCTCCGAAATCGGGTGAAGTATCTGTTTTGGATGATTCAAATCCCAAAGTTCGTTTACTTGTAGTACTTAATAATTCGTGCAAAGTTTGCAATGGCAATTATGCAAACGAAAGTTTTTTGGAGAACAAAATTTCTCAAACAATATCCGTCACTTACAGTTATTCCTCTGTAGTGAAACAACCTGATGGGAATAGTACATCTACCCCAATTACATTAACAAGTGATATCGAAGCAACTAAAAGAATTTCGATTGGCTGTAGTTGCCATGAGGGTGACTTTATCACGGATATAAAAATTGTGGCTACTAATTAAACAAAGAGTAGGCAGAATATATTCTGGAGCTAACATACCTTTACAATCTTTGAGTCACCGTATACTAAAGTGAAAAGTACGAACGCATAACAAAAGTATTTGCAAAAGCAGGGCTGGACAATGTAACATCATCTACGTGCAAACATCAGCAGCGGTTCGGGCTCGACGTTCAATGTTCAGATTTAGTTCATAACTTCTACAGTATATTTTCAAATGGGCATTTGTGCCGGGCTGGACATTCAATGGATTCCACCCTTCTCAAATACTCGAACGTTTGCGGCAAACTTAAAGAGACCGTTCGACTTTGGAACTAGCCTTACGAAAACTCCCATTTAAAAACCCCAAAAGTTACACTTTATCATTAAACTCGTAAATCAAGAATGTGGATCTTTATTGGTATAGTTTCTTTGGTAGTCTTCATTCTCATATTTAGGGAAATAAGAGACAAAAGATTATTAGAAACTGTTACAAAGCGAAATAGAGGTACAAGAACAGAAAGAGATTTAGTGTTAAAATTTTTGAAGTATGGAATACCCGCACAAACCATTTTTCACGATTTGTATGTTAAAAAGCATAATGGGAATTTTTCTCAAATTGATCTAGTAGTTGCAACGAAAGTAGGCATAATCGTACTCGAAGTAAAAGATTATAGCGGTTGGATTTTTGGAGCTGGTAATAATTCTCAATGGACTCAAGTATTAGCATATGGTAAAAGAAAATATCGCTTCTACAACCCGATAATGCAAAACAGTAAGCATATTAGCAATTTAAAAAAGCAGCTCAGACAATTTGAAACGGTTCCGTTTTATTCAATTGTCGTGTTCTACGGTAATTGTGTATTGAAAGACATCAATTTTGTACCTAATGGAACATTTCTTGTAAAATCAAATAGAGTATTAGAACTTATGGAAACGCTTATGAAAAATAATGAACTTGCTCGTTATACTAATAAAAATGAAATAGTCAGAATACTAAAAGATGCTGTGAAAAATGGAGAAGACAAAGAAACTCAAGTTCAACACATCAAAAATGTCCGGGAAATGCTAGGCAAGGATAGGATTTTTGACTGAGCAGAAAATATGAAAAAGCCAGCCGCTAACAATGGGTTTGGCATAATGGCATGACAGAATATGGGCCGAGCCTTGTATCACTGATCAACTTTTGAATAGCATACCAAGCGATATTAACACAGGCTATCGACACTGCGCCATTCCATTATATGCGAATTTGGTAAATGTCTTTTCGCCATAGCACCGAAGGCAACCATTTTTCGTTTTGCACTACTTCACTTTTTTTTCTGTTCAAATATTTGTTTTTGACTTAGAATACGCTCTGTTCATCGTACATCACAAGGTGCAGCAATTTTTTTTGTAGTGAGTGATAATATTAACTAGTTTCTAAGGTCCAGTAGTTTGTGGTTGTTACAATTACGCAAATAAGGTTTATTTTGCTGTATTGCTTTGAATAAGGTTGCGGCAATGCAAGCATTGGGGAAAGTTTTTGGCGGCTATAAATATCAAAATGCAATTTTTTACTCCGACCTCACATATAATATTACCTTGGTTTGCACACATTAGTCTGAGCTTGGGAAATGTAATTCTGATGAATTATATAAAATAATTGAATCAATAAGACCTGATATAATATTCGAGGAATTAACGCAAGATCTATTTGATAGGATTTACAAGCAAAATAATATTCCATTCGACACTCCGGAAATAAGAGCGGTTATATGGCAATTAATTTAACCTTCGCGCATCATGAGCGTTGCAGTCAGATCTTGATGGAAGGCAATTGGGGCTTTTTTATTACTCCATCTTTTCGCTATATACCACTTCACTTTTTTTCTGTTCAATTATTTGTTCTTGCGTTAGAATACGCACTCTTGTGGGGTTTATAATTACATTCTTCTTTTTACTTCCTCATTCCTTCTTCATTTAATTAGACTACTTTATTGTATCCTTCCGAGCCTACTAACACGCCTGGAAAAAAATCTCCACCCTCCTTCGTCAGGTAGTATTTTTTTCTGGCGGCATGTTCTCCGGCCTCCAGGATACAATTCTCAGCGTTGCTGGCGAAAAAGAAAGAACGCGGCGCAGCAAAGCCGCTATTTCAATCACCAACAAAAAATTAAAGTTATGGTAACGCTATTAGGCAGAGTAACAAAAGACGCCACAGTCAAAACATTAGAAAGCGGAAAAGCAGTCGCTAATTTTTCAGTAGCTCTAAACGACAACTACAAAGACAAAGAAGGCAAAATTGTGGAATTAGCCACCTACATCAATTGCGCGTACTGGAACAAAATCAACATCGCGCCATACCTCACCAAAGGCAAATTAGTGCAAATGGAAGCCCGTTTAACACCAGAGGCATACACAAACAAAGATGGCGAAGCGGTTGGCGTTATTCGTGCTAATGTTCGCAAGATTGACTTATTAAGTGGAACACAAGAAAAACCTAAGGACAAAGAGAATTCCGGCAAATCAAAACAACGCAGTGAGCCGGTAGTAACCACAGAGAATAAAAACGATTTGCCATTTTAAATAATCAGTTTTTCATAATAAACCGCAGTAGTACCGCCTGCGGGATATAAATCAAAGCTTGGTAATCAATTATGGCGCATAATCTCAATTACAACGATCAAACAGGAACTCACAGTTTCTTTTCAGTAAAAGAAAAAACGTGGCATGGTGTGGGAACAATATTAAATCATTACCCAACCAGTGCCGAGGCGATAAAATATGCGGGATTAGATTTCACGGTCGAAAAAAGACCCTTATTTACCTACGATACACAAAACAATGAGGCGAACGTGGATACTGATATTGTTATTCCTGAATTATCTGTACCCGACTACATGGCAACAGTCAGAAAGGACACAGAACAAGTATTAGGTGTTGTAGGCAAAGACTACGAAGTAGTGCAAAATACAGAAGCCTTTAACTTTTTCGATGCCATCGTAGACGGTGAAGGAATATTTTATGAAACAGCCGGAGCATTAGGAAATGGAGAGCGGATTTTTATCACTGCCAAATTACCTGATTATATCGAGGTCTGTAATGATGATTTGATCGAGAAATATTTATTCCTTACCACGTCACACGATGGTTCGGGTAGCATTACCGCAGCTTTTACACCTGTTCGCGTAGTATGTGCAAATACATTAGCTGCTGCCCTTCAAAATATGCAGCGGACAATGAAGATCAGGCATACTGCTAATGCCGCAGACCGGCTAAAAGAGGCGCATAAAGTAATGGGGATAACGAATAAACTTGCCGATCAGTTGCAGGATATGTTTAATACCTGGGCAAAGATAAAGATCACCGATCCCCATTTAAAAAACCTTATTCAATTGGCGATGGTTCCCAACAAGGAAGTATTAAAAGCGCTGAAAGACGGCAATCATGACGAATTATCAACCCAGTTTAAAAATTCTGTAGATGCTGTGTATGAATATGCATTGACCAGCCCTACGCAGACATTGGATACAACACGGGGAACTGTATTTGGTGCCTATAATGCCATCACCGGCTATTTTCAAAATGTGAAGGATTACAAGAACAGTGAAGCAAAAGCGAAATCAATCCTGTTTGGTGGCATTGCACAAACCAGAACCCAAACAGCTTTTGACTTGTGCAATAATTACTCCTTAAAGGGTATCGACGCGCTGATGTTGAATTAAATGATCAGGGACGGTAGCATCCGTCCTTGATTTAAAACACTCACGAGGCGACGTATAATCGATAGGGAGTCGAAACGGCTTATTTATTTATCATTCAATTTATTGTCATGATTAATCAACATAGAAATATGGTGGCTGATGCTATGCAATTACATGAAGAATTTCCAGTGGAAACTACATTTTTAGTGGACTTTATGCAGATGACGATCCACGCAGTGAAAAACAATTTCAACTACAATAAAGAAACCTGGGTGAGAGAGTCAATGATACTTGACTTTAATGTCTGGGCTGAATTTATTGACACCATTGATGAACGGATAAAGGACTACAAACTTATATTCAAAGAAGATGCGGCCACCTTTGGACGTTTGTTATTTGGCGATGGAAATAGAGTTTTCACGCTTCATTGTCTGTATGCACTGGCAAACGCCATTCCTGAAAATGAAAAGTTTAACAATAAAGTTCTTCAACTTTTTTACTAACCTAAGCCAAGCGCCACCGGCATAGAGTGGCGCACTTTTTATATGTGGGGAGAAAATCAAATAGATTATACAAAGGAAGAATTACTGACTATTTGGACAAATGAAGGATTGAATAATGTTAAGATCAAAGAGGCCGTTGATCCACCCTTTACAAAAGAAATGTTGATAGAGTGCCAGAGTCTGGAAGAATTAGAAGCATATTTTAAAAAAGGTAGTTGGTTTCTCGGTCAGGGTTTTTATTATCAAACCCTGTGCTTTATTAACACAATTGACTGCGGTGATGAATGGTTAGCGATTAAATGGGAGGTGCCTTTTGAAACTATCACCTTCAGTGGAATCATTAAATCTGGTGGCTTTAAACGCTACTTGGAAAGATTGCTGAATGCAACAAAGGAAGAATTATTGTGGGGAAATTACTAAGATGGACTGAAATAGAGAAAGAAATTTCTTTGCACAACGGACGAAGTAATATTATTACTAACCGCTCAATCAAAAGTTATGAAATATTGTAATACTGAAGCGTTTTTAAAACTGAAACCACAATATCCAGAAGCCATATTATGGCTTTTCTCAGGCGATGTGTATCTGTGTTTCGAAAAGGATGCAATGGCCACCGCACAAATACTGAATTTGCACATACATCCCGTAAATGATCAAAATGGAAACCCAGTTCACTTAGCTGTTTTTCCGGAGCATGCAGTTGATACATACCTCCATAAAATGGTAAAAGCGGGCTACAGCGTGGGTATTTGCCAACAACTCGAATCTGCTCCTAATAAAGGTATTCAATCAACTCTTTTTTAATCATGGAAAGCTGCCGTCTGAAAACAGTAGACGGCAGCTTATACTACCAAGAGATTGGATTGTAAACTTTAAAAATCGAAGTGATGGCTAAGATTAATAAGGATAAAATGTTGGAATCTGACCAGCATTTAGTAGTAAACTATAAATGGATTTTTATAGTGGTTTATGCTGATCCCAAAGGAACTGTTCGTGCCAACCAGGCTTTGACCAGTTTCGGCCCTGATTATGTGTCCGCTAAGAATTTTCTGGTGATCAGGATGAAAAATAAAAAACGGCAATTGCTACAAATATTTGGAGCCAAAGCACTCGAAGTACATTTTGCCTATTATCCGGATTATACGGAAGTGCCGCCAGAAAAATACGGAGATATCGCCATGCCGCCAGTGCCAAGTCCATTATAAGCAATTATCAATAATCTGGTTTAAGCTGCCGGCCTTTGAAGGCCGGCAGCTTGTCATTGATAAATATAATTTTAATGTGGTCATTTTTGACAATTTTAGTAAATTGTATATATAGAAAATCTTGTGGCTATGGACATGCAGGAATATTCATATTACAACAGTGTCGATCACCAACGCCGCCAATTGGCGAAAACCGAAAGCGGTTTATTATTATTCTTCAAATGGGCATGGAAAGCATTAATATTCTTCCCACTCCTGATAACCGGTTATTGGGTGGCCACTAAATTACTGACCAAACAATCTGAGGGTATTCTATGGGTAGTTGTTCCAATTTTAGTAGCGATGATAATATACGGCGTACTTATCGGTCTTAAATCTGTTATCATTTCGCAAAAGCAAAAAGGAAACCTAATTTGGCTACCTGTTTTTATAATCTGCGTGGCCTTCTCCTGCATCCTTCCAGTCTATATAGCTTTTGACCCGGTGAACCAGTTAATTGAAAAAGTAAATGGCAGCAAAATAGTTACCTATTTGATCCTTTTCATCTTAACAATTTATGTGTACCGGCAGTACGACTATCTCGGTCATTTTTCAACGGGTAAAAAATAGCATTTTTTATTTTCGCCAGCCTAATTATAGGCCTAAACACTCAGCGTGTCATTAATTACTGTTTACCAACAATAGGATTATATTGATTTCGAAATATCGACTCTAACACTGGGGCTATCGTATCGTAATTATTGACATCCAGAGCAATCCAACTCACCCTAAAGGATTTGCCATGCATATTGGTCCTTGCTTTCAATTTCATTGAGAATGTTTCCCTATTTCCTACCTGATTAATGTGCTCAAAAATTCTGATGCCAACCTTTTTGGATTTTCCAATATAGAGAGGCACCCACTCACCAAACATTTTGTGCGCATGTACACGCATCTTTTTAATGCCTGGCACCCATATTACATCTCCATTCTCCCAAATAAGCTTGAAAGAGGAAGCCCAATCAATAACTGATTGTTGTATATCTTCATTTTTCAATTGGAAAAAATAGATTCCTTTTTTCTTGGAAATTTCTTCCGGTAACGTCGGTATATTTTCACCTAATTCAAAAGTGAGAATTTCCTTGAAAGTTAATTGTGTTGCTAATTCAGCTAGCAAGTTTAATTGTACATTTATAGCGTCATCAATAGCCGATAAACTGTCCACTGTTTGGCTTAATGGGGTTGTTTCCATAAGTCTTTAATTTTAATTTAAACAAAAAAATTACGGGCAAAAACTGTAATGTACTTCTTATAAAAAGCTTAAAAAAAGGTAAGAACACCTTTTCTTAAATTTATCTATATCAGAGTTACTTTTTCCAACTCCAGATTCCCCGAATAATTTTTGCCGATAATTAGCGAATATGAGGCCTGGATCGGGCAAGAGGAAAAATCGACCTGGCTATTGGTAACTCGGTAGCCTCTAGTCGTACAATAAACAGTTAGTAAGAAATGCCTTCCTGTTCGTGCTTCTGTAAAGAAGCACGAAATACCCATTAACTTTTTGGCCCAAACTTTAAAATCCAAAATAGCTTCTACATGTCCGATCGGTACCTCTGACACCTGGTAAGGATATTGCTTGGGCTCAAATCCTTGGGCAATGGCCATACCAAAAGATAGAACATTATTTGGCATAATTCATTATTTAGAGTGAAAAGCATTTAGTTTTTCTCGCATTTCTTTCAATCCTGCCTTTCCCAATAAATCAGCAATAAATAATTCAACAAGTTGGGTCGCATCTTTGCCCTCAATGGTTAACAATGCACCTGCCTCTTTTCCTTCTTTGGTTAATAGGCCAGCTTCTATAAGTTGCGTAATTAATAAGATATTTTTACGCGGAACCCTTACACTGATTTTCACTTCCTCGTTCATTCCAGGAATACTTAATAGCGTGTCATAGATCTTTAAAATGTCGTTGGATTGCATGTCTAATAATTTCGAGTTCACTAATCTTGTTCACTCCGCAAAACTACTCGTTAGTCGTCATCCATACCCAATTCCACCCCTTCAGATTTGGAAGGGGTATGACTCAAAATGGGTGTTTTCACCTTTTTTACATTGAACTATTTTCTTACATTCAATATTATATCATTTTCCAACTGAATACTTCTTACACATGCCTACTATAATACAAACTGAATTGATACAAGAACAGATAAGAAAATCGCATCATGAAGTTTTATTGCAGAATTTCGTATTCGCATTGACCAACACACTTAGTTTACTTTTGATTGGCTTAATTTTTTATCGGTTAGTTAGATTCGGTTACAACGAGAAAGAAGATTATTCCAAATTCCTACAGGCATCCCTAGCATTGGTAGTGCCATTTTTGACGTTTATTGGACAAGGATTTAGTTATCCAAGGCGGCGACGTATTGAGATACTGGAGCATCTGCTAGGAAAAGTGGATTTAACCAGCGACGATGTTAAATGTATTTACGAAAAGTAAACCTTAAAACCAGTTGACATGGATAGTCGAAATGGAAATAGCTATTTGTTGGAAAAAGCTATACAAAACCTCTTAATAGCAAGAGAAAATGTAAAAGCCTTGTTAGTCGATAAGGAACAGTCCCCAAAGATTCAATCGTCGTTACAAATCATAGATAAGGCATTAGACGGGAGTTCAGAGGAAATCCAATCACTTGCTGCCAAAGAATGGTCGATACCCAAAAAACATAAATATGATCGGCTAAACTTTATCATATCGCTTGTACCCTCAGCTTTAGGCGTAGCAATCGTCACATTAATATTCTTCTGGCCTTCACCTACATCCCACGATTCTGCGATCCAGGCCAAAGCTCGTCAACTAGACTCCTTGGCTTCACAGCAGGTAAAAGAATTCCTCGTCATGGAACAATATATTACAAGTACTAGGGATACTCTAAGGCGCTTAGGTGAAAACCGTCCTATAGATATAGCAACAGACTCTATTGAAAAAGATCTATATGAAAAAGTTATAAAAGGGCTTAGAAAGCAACGCTTTTATGCCGATTCATTATCGATTATAGCCTTTCAAATGTCGAAATAGCATACCATCTCTGTAGATATTCCAGATAGTACCTAATAAAACACCCTTTCAGTTTTTGAAGGGGTATTTTATTTGAATCTGGCAGCCATTAATTTTACAAGCGTCAATCTGATTGTGTAACAGAAAATGTGAAATATGAGTATCAGAAAAATTCCTACCTGTGAGGAAGCAAAAAAGCAAATTCGACTGGTCGATTACCTGGCTAAATTGGGGTTTCAACCTGAAAGAAAAAGTGGGTCTGACTGGTGGTATTTATCTCCGCTGCACGATGAAAAGACACCGTCCTTTAAAGTGAACACAAAATTAAATGGTTGGAAGGATTGGGGCGGAAGTAAAGAAGATAAAGGATCATTAATTGATTTCGGTGTAAGATATCATAAATGTTCCATCAGCGAATTTCTACAAAAGCTGGGTGATATGCCTTTCACTCCCGAGCTCAAGGAGCCATTTAAGCAGGTAGATAAGTTCCAGGGGGAACCTGAAAGGAAAATTATTGTAACTGGCGTTCGGGAATTGTCTTCGTTTGCCTTGCTGCATTATTTGGAGGGAAGAAGAATTTCCGCTGTGATTGCACGAAGGTACTGCAAAGAAATAGCCTATCAATTAAACGGAAATAATTACTATGCAATTGGCTTTAAAAATAATGTCGGTGGATATGAATTACGTAACCGCTATATTAAAGGAGCGAGCGCTCCTAAATCTCCCACTTTTATAGATAATAGTGCGAAAGAACTAGCCGTTTTCGAAGGCTTTTTTAATTTTCTTTCCTACAAATCCTTTCACCTTGGCGAAGGAGAGCCTTCCCGCAATTATTTGATCCTGAATTCCACCTCGTTTTTTGAAACACAACTGTCAAAAATGCAGGAGCATGATAAAACTTTTCTATACCTGGATAATGATAAAACAGGCGATAGATGTATAGCGATTGCATTAGGGATCGATAAAAACAAATTCCAGGATGAACGTCACTTGTATAAAGGATATAATGATCTCAATGACTGGCATGTGAATATCGGCCAAACCTTGAAAGCTAGGCTAACCCACAAGCCATGATTCCTTTTTCGTTAGCATACCACCAACATCCCATAGTTCATTTAATCACCAAAGACAAGGATTAGGGCCCGCGGGCGGGCAGCGATTGACGGCTGCGCCTCAATCCGCCAGATGTCCTCTTGGCTGCCGCCTGCGAGAATCTGGCTTTCCTAGTCGCTCCGGAGTCGCTGGAAAGAGATAGTCTTTTAAACCATAAAACACGAATAATGGCAATTATTAATGAAAACCGCTGCAAGCGGGTGACGATTCGCTTTACCGAATTAGAATATGAAAAGCTTCACAAAAAATATACAGAAACGACATGCCGGGTATTTAATGATTATCTGCGTAGTATTCTTTTCAATAAACCTGTACAGATAAAAGTTCGAAATGCCTCATTAGATGACATAATGCCAGTATTTATTTTGCTAAAAGATGAGCTAAATGGAATCGGAAACAACTTCAATCAACTGGTAAAAAGGTTACATACAATGCAGAATATTGACGAGATAAAAACCTGGCTTATTTTAAACGAAAATACCCGCAAGATCCTGCTGGCTAAAATGGATGAAATTAAAACTAAAATCAGTTCAATTTCCGACCAATGGTTGCTGTAATTATGAAGCCCTCAGATAGCATTCGCCACACGCTAAATTATAACGAAAATAAAGTGACCGAAAAGGTGGCTGAACTGATACACGCGGTAAATTATCCGAAGGATGCTGATAAGCTAACTTTCAATGATAAAGTAAACCGCTTAAAGCGCCAAGCGGAACTAAATTCGAGAGTTAAGAAAAACAGTGTCCACATCACATTAAGTTTTGATCCATCAGAAAAACACAGTCCAGAGGTGTTACGCACGATTACAGAAAAATACATGGAGGGAATCGGATATAATCATCAACCCTATTTGGTGTATGAGCATCGTGACACCAGTGTGCAGCACGTTCATATCGTGACCACAAACGTGCAGGCGAATGGGATTCGCATTTCATCAAACAATATAGGAAAAGACAAATCAGAAAATATCCGGCTGGTTATAGAAAAAGAATTTCACCTGGTGCCGGCTCAGCATGGTCAGCTTGTTAACGAATACCAGATAAAGCCGGTAAATCCCGGCATCGTTAATTATGGAAAAGCGCAGACAAAGAAACAAATACAAAATGTATTACAGGGTGTACTCGATACATACCGTTATAGTTCATTTGCTGAATTAAATGCAATACTCCAGCAATATAATGTGTTGGCAGATAGAGGAACTGAAGACTCCCGGGCTTTTATACAGGGAGGGTTAGTATATCGGGCACTAGAAAATGGAAAGCCTGTAGGGATTGGCATAAAAGCAAGCTTGTTGTACAATAAACCAACAGTGAAGTATTTACAGGAGAAGTTCATATTAAATAGCCCGCTGAAACAGCAGCCCTACGGGAAACCAGGTCAGTCAACAAAGATAAAACCTGCAACCAAACTCCGCAATGCAATTGACCTGGCATTTAAAAGAGGTGGAATTAATTCTGTTGAAGAGTTAAGTAATGCACTTAAGAAGGATAATATTCATTTGCATGTATGGCAAAATGAGAACGGACTAATGTATGGAATGACGTTTGTGGATCATAATACCAAATGTGTGTTTAACGGTCGAAAATTGGGAGATTCGTATAGCGCCCATGCAATTCAACAAAGATGTACGCCATCAATCCTTCAAAGGATACAGAAAGTTTCAAAATTCGAAGTAGTCGCTTCGCGGGAAGAATATAAAATTGATCTCCGCCCATTGTCGCAAATAACAATCAATGCTTTTAAAGAAATCGTTGCTGCGCTGCAGGAAGATCAATATGCAGGAAGTCTTGCCTACGAGTTGAGAGAAAATGAACGTAAACGTAAAAAGAAAAGAAGATCACATCACCTTTAAATTATGTATGATGGCTATGAATACGGGGGAGAATGAACAAGGGCTTAGGAAAATCGTAGACCTGACCAGATTACTTAGTATTATCGTCTTGTTGCTACACGTATATTATTATTGCTATGATGCTTTTAAACAATGGGGGCTTGTTTCGCAGATTACCGATGGCCTGCTTCGAAATTTCGTAAACATGGGATTGTTTTCTTTCTTTTTAAAATCTAAATTTATTTCCCTTGGATTATTGTTATTGAGTTTTTTAGGAATTAAAGGAAGGAAAAATGAACAAGCTAATTCTAAGACATCGCTCGCATATTTTATTTGTGGGCTGGTGATCTACTTTGTCTCATTTATTTGTTTGTATCTGCCATATGTTTCCACGATTGTTGCCACTACTTATGCAACGGTAAATCTACTGGGCTATTTACTGATACTGACAGGAGGCAGTGTCCTGGCGCGAATCATTAAGAATGGCTTAAAGCCAGATATATTCAACCGGGACAACCAGACCTTTCCACAGGAAGAAAGACTATTGACCAACGAGTATTCATTTAATTTCAAGGCACAGTACAACCTGAAAGGGAAAATAAGGGATTCGTGGATTTCAATTGTTAATCCCCGAAGATCAATTTTGATTATGGGCAATCCAGGATCTGCCAAGAGCTGGTGTTTTTTGGAGCCAATGATCCGGCAACAATCGGCCAAGGCATATGCACAATTTACCTATGACTTCAAGTATCCGGATTTAACACTGATTGCCTATAATCATTATTTAAAAAACTGGCGAAAATATCCAGTTGCACCGAAGTGGTGCAATGTCAATTTTTCTGACCCTACAACAAGTCATCGATGTAATCCAATATACGCACCTATGATGAATGAGTTATTGGATGCAATGGAAGCGGCTAGCAGTATACTGCTATCTATGAATAAGTCATGGGCCCACAAGCAGGGCGATTTTTTCGTGGAGTCAGGAAAAAATCTCTTGGCTGCCGTTTTCTGGTTTCTACGAAAGTATCGTAATGGAGAGTTCTGCAGTGTGCCACATGCCATAGAACTATTGCAACTGGAATACGATAGATTGTTTACGGTGTTGCGAACGGAAAGGGACATTCAGACGCTTATGACACCCTTCATTAGCTCATTCGAAAAGGGCGTTTTTGAAACCATCGATAACCAGATGGCCAGCGTACGTATCCCAATGGGTAGGCTTTCATCCCCGTTGTTATACTGGATCTTGTCGGGAAATGACTTTACCCTGGATGCTAACAACCCCAAAGAGCCTAAAATTATTTGTCTGGGCAACGATCCCGTTAAATCAGAGGCTTTAGCACCTATTTTAAGCCTCTTTTGCGATCGGTTGAACAAAACCATCAATCGGAAGGGACAATACAAAATTGCCCTTAATTACGACGAATTTGCCAGCATCAGAGTTTCGAGTATTTTTCAGGCGGTAAGCACCGGTCGGGGTCATGATTTAGTGAACGTTTTGGTAGTCCAGGACGCCAACCAATTGCGTTCTTTATACACAAAAGAAGAGGTGGAGGCACTCATTAATATGGCTGGCAATTTCATCTGTGGCCAGGTCAGCGGGGATAGTGCCAAATCGGCCAGTGAGAGATTCCCGAAAACAATGCAGGATCGGCAAAGTTTGTCGATTAATTCTACAGATACCTCGGTGAGTAAATCCAAACAATTGGATGCTGCAATAACCCCAGCTACAATAAGTAACTTATCTTCGGGAGAGTTCGTAGGTATTATAGCGGATAATCCCGACCAACCGATTGATTTAAAGGCATTTCATCGGAAGGTAATTAATAATGTGGCAGCACTTGACCGGGAAAAAGCTGCATATCTTCCCCTTCCTCGCGATCAGGAGGCAACGGACGAAATAATTAAAGCCAACTACGAACAAATCAAACAGGACGTCCAGGATATCGCGGATTCGGTTTTTGAGGAGATTCTAAATGATCCGGCAAAGCAATACTTGTTGGTCAATAAAAATTAGAATTGAATGTTACAAGGTTGGAGGTCTGGAATTATTGTATAGCTTGAACCATTAAAACCGCTTATGAAATTTACACATACCTTTCAAAACTCCGGTGATCTAATTAATAATGATGTAGTGTTACCTGGAGCACCATTTCGAATAGAAGAAATCGTCTACAATTTCCTTTTAACTCCTAAATGCAAATACTGGCGTTTTGGCATTCGCCTGTCAAAAACTTTTATGGTAGACTTTTACATGCCTGACCACAGATATAAACAGCCAGATTTCGACGAAAAATATATTGACATTCATATAGGAGTTGGGCAATGGGATGGTGAAATTTGGAAAGATGAAAATGAATTTCATTTGGCACAATATAATGTGCCCGGAATGTCCCCCCTAATAACGGTACAAGAATATGTCCCGATGGCTCAAGTGGGTTGGAGTCTAAACTTCACTTCCCAATCGCCATCGCTCATTATTTATTTTGATTTTGCTGACAGTCAGAAAAAAAATATTGCAGTTCATGAACTCTCGCTCCCGCCAGAATTTAGATACTTTAAGGTCTTTGCTTGGGCTGATAAATCCCCATTAAATATTGACTGCGAATTATCCATCAATCCAATTAAGAATGAGTCGACGTCAACTGATTTTAAGATTGGTAATATTTTATTTCGTAGGGGTGATATGTTCGATTATGTTAGTCAAAAAATGGCCAATATTTTTATCCTTCCTGCTTCTGCCTATGGTACCGCCACACCCAACATTCTTGACCGTGCTTTGGAGCTAGGTATCCCTAACCCAGAGCAGAAAAAAGTGGGAAGTGTTGATCTATACTTAGTTACAAATGCAAACGAATGGATGCGTGCGGGATACGGTTACTCTACAGATGAAAATGGTTCTAGTTTGGACACCATTGCTGAAATCGCAATGACGTTGCACGATAAAATTGTTAACGATAGGGAACTGATAGAGAAATGTAGAGCCATCAGCCTACCACTTTTAGGAACTGGGGCAGGGATGCTTAGCCCAGTTTTAGTAGCTTCAACTTTTGATGGAATATTTAATGCTGGAGTTGCTTTAAACTATATTGTAAACATTCTGGAAGAACGAGCATTTTATGCAATTAAGGAATTTTTTACTGGACGTTACGAGGCAATAAAAGAAATAGATGGAGAAATTTCGCCACCTCCGGGGCTAGTGGATTTACTACAAGAATACAATTTATCTCTTACCAATGTAAAATTTAGCCTAAATGAAAAGCATGAAGTTTCACAGATTCTATTCAACAATTCTTATATAAATTTCGGAGGTTGGCCAAAAAGTCTCCAAAGTGTGACCGATTTAACATTTACCAAATGTGATCTCTTAGCGTTTGATTTTATTCGTGATGTAAAGAAATTAAGACGCTTAAGCATAACGTCCAGTATAACAAACAATCTAAATGCTATTAAGTCACTTACTCGCTTAATTTCCCTGGAACTTAGTGATATTGTTTTGGACTCATTATCATTTTTAAATACATTAAATTCTCTTCGGACTTTACGATTACGTAATATGAATTTGAAATCTCTTAATGAAATTTCTAATCTCAATAAGTTGGAAGAACTCGATTTACGGTCAAACAAACTTCAATTCATAGATACTTTGAAATACCTTATAAACCTAAGGAGATTGTTGCTGCCATACAATGAACTGGTATCTCTACAATTGGTCGTCCATCTCAAAAAACTTGAAGTTCTCGACGTAAGTAACAATCATATTCAAGATCTGACTCCCATAGCAGCATTAAAGAAATTAAAATATCTAAGAGTAAGCAAAAATCCAGTAATTCAAAAAGAGAGAATCTTATTGGATGAAACAGCCAACCATTTATTAACTATACGCAATTTTTTGCTGAAAAAGGGAGATGAAGATACAGTCTACTTCCGCCTTCCGTGCAAAATCTTACTATTAGGAAACCACGGCTCAGGCAAATCCACTTTACTAGATAAAATTTTCAATCGTTCTATCAAAACAAAAGGTTCCACCCATATTATTAAATTAGAAAAATATATAACTAACGAAGATGGTATTCCTAACGCGATCTTCTTTGATTTTGGAGGGCAGGATTACTATCATGGCTTATACAAAGCCTTTCTTAGTGGTGGTTCAGCATATATACTATTGTTCAACTTAAAAAATAACCTAAATAAAAGGCGACTAGACTCCAATAATATTCAAACTCAAGATTTTAGTTTACAATACTGGTTAAGCCAAAAACAATATTTTGAACAACAAGTGTTTCATAAAGCTAATGATCCGCTATTTCTAGTTCAAACTCATTCTGACGAGTATGATCGTCTTTTAAGATTTGATTTGACAGCGCCGATCCAAGACACGTATTATGTTAGTTTAATTGACCCAACAGAGGTGAAGCTTACATATAAACAAACGCAAGATAAAAATAACTTATCACACCTAATTGATTCAATAAGAAATTATATCGATTATACGTCAGAAGTTGTCAAGCGCCCCCGATGGTTTGTTGAGTTCGTGAAAAACATATTACGTCTTTCGGAAAAGTCTACATATGAAGCTATTCCGATTAATGACCTTTTAGATTTTTATGATAGGCCTGGCGACTTTGAAGAAGTTAAAGCGTATATGCTAGATGATTTGGATCAATTGCACAAGCAAGGCATCGTTCTCTATTACAAAGACCATTTGCCGAATATAGTTTGGTTGGACCCTGTGGCTGTCGTAAATTATGTTCATGACAAGATACTCGTGAAAGATAGGTTGATTGGAAAACTTGGATTAACTCAGAATGAGATTGAAAGTTTTGATAGCCATATCATTAAATTGCTCCAACTTCAAAAGGTACTTTTCTTTCATGAACACGGTCAGCTTTCGCAATATATCGTGCCAAACTTTCTTCCCCTTTTTGAAGAGGAACTTTCAGGGGCTGGACTACTTATGTTCGGATTAAGCCAGCCTTGTATAATTCTACGATTCAAAAATTTCATACCTTTTGGTCTTATTAACCAACTGATTTGTTTCTTTGGCGCCTTACCAGAATATAAGAAGTTCTGGAGGGACAAACTTCTTTTTAAAATAGGCAGTACTAAAGTTTGCATTGACGTCGATATGCAGCTGCTGGAGATAAGATTATTTACCATTTCAGACTCAGTTCTTTCTAGATCTGAAAGCATTACAATCGAGCGCTTTCTCTTTCTTAGTATAATAGGTCAATATTGGAGTATAGATATTTTAAGTTTCAATGATTTTGTTGAGTTCGAAAATAGTCAGATAATTAAGGACAGTTTGCCTTTTGAACATCCAGTTCGCCAAAAAATTGAAAATATAGAAGCGCTTATTGACGATGAAGCATGTAGACCTATAGATTTGTATATTTCAAGGGATAATAAGAGTTTCGTCTCCTATGTTCAACTTTGTACATCTGATGGTGCGTCCTCAATCGCTGCTTATCAAAGGAATATTGAATCTGGAGAAATTACAGAGAAAGTTAACATAATTGAAGCATATCCTTTTCAGGTATTTACGAAGGCAAAACTTAAAAAGGCATATAAAGCAGTCATTTCTTATTCAAAGCAAGATTTGGAACATGTTCTCAAGTTTAGGCAATACCTGGAGCCACTACGAGTACAGGGATTACTTGATCAAGACTGGTTCTGCACTTTACTACTTGCTGGGGAGGAATGGGAAACTAAAATTAAAAAAGAATTCGAGGCTGCAGATATTATTTTTTTTATGGTCAGCGAAAATTTGATGACTACCCCATACGTCAAAGAGCATGAAATAAAGAATGCAATAGATAAATTCGACAGTGGTGGAGAAGTTCTCATCATTCCGATTTTACTAGTTCCGTATAATTTTAAAGGTCTTGGAAGATATGATCTAATGAGATTCTCTTCTTTGCCTTATTCGCTTAAACCAATAACCCAATTTCCTAATCGTAATCTCGGATGGCATATAGTATCAGAAATAATTCGTATAACACTTGAACGAAAACTAGACCCATCAAAAGTCAACGACCCGTTTTATCCTCAACTTGAGCGGTTTTTAGCTGCAATTATCAATGGAAATAAGATTGCTGAGTCCGATATGCTTTAATGCAATTCCTAGATTTCATAAACCTTAATTGCAGTATATTAGAATGCGATATCCAAAAATTGTTGGTGTTTAATTGGAAAGACCAGTAATTTACATCAATAGGCCTGTCGGAGTATGGTTTCGAATAATTTTACGTTCTTAGCCACAAAGAAAATAATTGTATAATAATTTAAAAATGTGGGTATATAAGGTAGGGAATATTTTTGAAGTTGTCGCAGGAAGTAAAAAGCCGGAGGCTCATTACAGAACAGAAATCTCACAAAGGATAATTGAACGTTTTGGAAAAGGCCCTTTCTCAGCAGACGTTATTAAAGAAATATTGTTATTCTGCCAACAATACTACATTTCAGCTTTTGAAGAGGCGTGTGGGCGTGAAACCTCCCATACATTTTACCGAGAGATCTATTGGTTACATGAACAAGCCGTTCAGCTGCGCCGGTCGGGGTATTTTTACCAGCTGCCGGAGGGATTAGATATTGCATACATTTCCAGATATCGCAGAATTCTTAAAATGATCCTTGAACATGGTTGCTTAGTTGATATGGTAGCCGGAGAAGTAAAGGATACGCAGTTTGTAAAAAGAATGGAACCTGTGATTGATGAACTATTGTATCTCGGGGCAATGATCTACTCTTTCGCGGAATCGATCGCCGAACAGGATATGGTAGAGGATATAACGGACATTAGTTTTGATGACCATGGCCTTTACTTGCAAAGCAGGAGACATCATTACGAGGATGCGGTGAATATAATTGCAACCGAAACAGAAAAGATCAGAGATGAGTTTGTTTTAGACGAAAACGCAACGACGGATTACGTTAATGCTGTCAACTCTGCCTTTAACCTGGATTATGAAAAAGTAGTCGAGTTACTACACCATTTATTTATTTATTTTGGAATGGAACCAGGTGATGTTCTTGAAGCGCATAAAGAAAGTTTCTTAAATGATGCTGCTGCTCATTGTGGTGGTTCGCCGCAGAACATACAACTTTTTATTGCCGGCTTGGTATTGAACCGTCAGAATAAAATGCCGATTAGCGAACTCGTAAGAAAACCACATTCCATTAACCGCATGTTGTATCGGCCACTCCTGGAATGGACAGTAAACGAAAAGTCTTATTATGTAACTGGACTTTGGGGTTGGCAGGAATCAGAAAGCGGCCTTTTACTAAATGCCATCCCGTGGGGGAAGTTTGCAGACGAATGGATAGGTAATAAACACTTCAAAAAGTACGTGGATAGAAAAAGCGACGAACACGATAAATGGCTTGACGATGCTGTCGAAAAGATTATTGTCAGTACCGGATTGTTGTATCAGCGGAAAGTCAAAACACTAGTTACCCCTTCCACAACCTATTCGCTACTCGAGAAAGATTTGGGTGAAATCGATTTTATGGTGATTTGCCCTGCGTTAAAAAAAATACTTGTTATAGAATGCAAACATTTGCAAGGACGATATGATATGGTCAACTGGAGAAATGACTACTATTATTTCACCGTAAGCGGCAACAACAAATCCTATAATGAAAGGATCGCTTTAAAAGTCAATTGGCTGTCCAATAACATTCCACTCATAGAGACACATTTTAAACTAAAAGAAAAAGATTCCACCATAGATTTAAAAGCTTATAAAGTTGAAGGTGTATTTGTTCTGAATACGCCGACCTTCTACATGTATAATTCAGATTTTCGGATATACACTTACCACAGGCTCCAAGAAGTCATTACTGGAATTTACAAAGATCCATCATTCTCGGTTTTCAGAGAAAACGAGGAAAATCTTATAACTTATTTTGTCAAGTATCCATTTTTCCAAAAGCCAAAACTGCTGTTTTTTGAAAACGACGATGACGGACGACCCGTGGATAAGTATGGATTCCCATTATAAACTATTAATTATCGAAACGGATGACTTTCAATTCCAACGAGATTGTAGTAAAATGTTCAGTGATTATTTCCTTGTAACCTTGGTCTAGTTGATCTTTGTCCAGTATTCCTTTTTTTGTCATAATGAATAAGTGATTAAGTGACTTCCGTTATAATAAGATAATTCTTAATTTAGGGGTGAACACTAACCTGGTAACTCATAAGATAAAAGACAATGGGATTGAATAGTAAACATAAAACGCTCTTTGTAGAAAACTTCAACGAAATCGACGTTTGTGGTGGAAAAATGCTTCAACTTTCCGTGTCTGAATTTAGTTTGCCTACCGATTTTATTAGGTTGGAGTATGGCCATAATATGGACAATTGTGAAAACTGCAAAGAAACTTATGAGAATACACTGATAGCGCTAACCCAAAAATTTGAAAAGTTTCCTGTCTGCTGCGCAGCCCATAACCGCCTAGTTAACGAAGATTGGTTTAATAGAAAGGAGTTTGAGGGGATACCGAAGCTGACCGCGGAAAAATTAATTTTTAGTTGGCATCATATCTTACAATTTATTGACAAGGAAGAATGGAGGGGCGAGATATTCGATTTTTTAGAATATATTTTTAACACTTTTGGTAGTTTCCCCATTGAGCATGGGGAGGCTTTATACTTTGGAGCATATGCCGACCGTCTTGTTGATCTTATTAATAATGGGATAACGGATCAAGTTAAAAAATTAGAAATACTTAAGTTTATTACAGATTATAGAAATCCAACACCAAAAGCCACTTCCGATTTTAATATTTTACTTGCGACCTACAATCAATGGTTTAAAATGTTTCCCTTTGAACTTAGTTTCTTTTCAGATTTAAAATTTTATTTCGAGAACAACATTCCAATCGTTCAAGACTTTCATACCAACAAATATTTAGGGCTGACTAAAGCTAGACTTAAAACTAAAACCGATCTTATAAACTTTCTCACTTCAATTACAGAGAAAATCATATTAGACATAAATACTCAAAGTCTGCATGATCTCGGATTATTAAGCGATTTTGATAAAACAGAAATGGAATTAATAAAGCAAGAAAGAAAACAAAAATTAAAAGAAGGGTATCAAAATTCATCTAAAGATCCTGACACTCGGTATCGAAAAATTATAAAAGAGTGGTTTAAGGATGAACTCAAATTTATTAAAAAGATTCGACCGGTAGCTGAAAGGATTGCAAAACGAGAATCGTCCTTAAATGATGCAATTTTGGTCGCTTGCTATAAAATGCAAGAAAATAAAGTATTTTGGACAGCTGATGAAAATACGCGTACCAAACAAATTTTGGACTTATTATCTGCAAACTTTTCTACTAAAGACCAATCGCTGTATGGCAAGTCAGGGACAGGAAAAAAACAAGGATCTGTTGATGGTGTCATAACCGACAACAATAAAACTGAACATTTTGTCGAAGCTTTTAACTTAGAGTGCATTAGTAGAGAAATTATCAAAAAGCATATATACAAGCTGGAAAGTAATTACGACTCAAAAGGACTTCGTAATAAATATGTATTGATTTATTGTAACGTTCGAGACGGAAAGTTTGATCAGCTTCATGTTGATTATAAAAACTTTATAACCGAAGAACTCGAGTTTCAGTTTCCACTGCATGATATTATTGAATTGGAAACTCAATATACCAATATGCGAGTGCTAAAAACTTGTCACAAACGTGAAAACAAGGATGTCTTCCTTCACCACATGCTTATTAAAATGCCAGTCGAAGATTAAGGTTGGTGTCTGCGTACCAGGCAGACAAAGACTCGAAAAGAAAATCCGACGATGAAAACCTATATGTTAATTTTAGTTTCTTAAATGAGGCATTTGAAAAAAATTGCTTGGTTAAAACAAATGAAATTGTCCATTAAACCCTCTCAACAACCCTTTAACAAAAAATGGCTGGTAAATTCCCAATTCGACATGAAAATTCTGTTCTGGAAACGATTTCTGAAAAATATTTCCGGGGCTGTGTTCCAGAGAACTGGATCGTTGAGCGGCCTAGCGTAGACATGGGAATCGACCTTGTCGTAAGCCCTGTTGTGAACCGTGAGGTGGAAGGACTAAATTTTTCCGTACAATTAAAAGCGGTTCAGAGAGTAAGAGGCAAACTGGCTGTTAGACTAAAAATCAGCACCTTAAATTATCTGTACAACCGACTTGAACCTGTTATGATTGTGTTATACGATCATCAAAATAAAACCGCATATTGGACGTGGTTGAGGGAAAATAACCTCAGAGATAGTAGCAGGGCTTCGCAAGAAGTCACATTTGATCAGAAAAACCAACTTGACAATACAGACTGGGTGATTGTCCGCCAACATGTTCAAAACGTGTTTAAGGTGCAAAAATACCTTCTTACATCTATGGAGTATGACCTTTTCTTAACTTCGTCTGATCAGGAGGCAAAGGCATGGTCTCATTATTTTAAGGGTCATCTGCAGGAGGCAGCTTTCTTCTTTGAAAGGCTCATCAATAAGGAACAGCGGGCCATATGGTTGCTGGCGCTCGCACAATGCGAATATCAGTCCTTTCAATATCCATCGGCTCTTCTGCACATCAATATGGCCTTCGCCATCGATAAAAACGATCACATTCTTTTGACAAGGGGTTGTATTCTCGCTGAAGATGGTATACGACATAATAATCGATATAAACTCCAAGAAGCCGAAGAATTATTTAGAGATTTATTTGAACGCAACCCATCAGCTATTCATGCATATAACTACGCCAACACCCTTACATATTTGCAGAAATATCCGTTGGCTGAGAAATTGTACAAAAAAGCCGTTCGCTTAATGCCTGACTACGCCGAAGCGTGGAAAAACCTCGGCCAATTATACTATTATAAAGGCCGTCATGACCAGGAAATTACCTGTTATGATAAAGCGCTCAGCATTAACCCGTATCTTTCAGAAGCTCTAATCAGTAAAGGAATTACTACCGGCCAAATCTTTGGAAAATACAAGCAGGCGCTCCAACTGATTGACAAAGGCATTGTAGCGAATACAAAAGTCTTTTTGTTCTTCCCGCGCATTTATTTTTGGCTGTCCGCGTTCTCCCATTCAATTGGAAAAAAAGACGATGCACTTCGATGGATCAATAAAGGGCTTGACAATAATCCGGGAAGTGCAGAGTTTCTGCAACAGAAAGGTCAATTACTAATGGCGTATGCGATTGACAACAAAAAAATCGCGAAAGAAGCTACACATTTTTTATCCGTTCAATTCAAATCTCATCCACGCGATGCAATCTGTTTTTATTATCTCTGCCAGTCATTGGTTGTTGAAGGTCGCGAGAGAAAGGCACGGCTACTTTTGGAAGCGTGGATTTCGGAACATGTTTTCGAGTTTCGAGATAAGGTCGCATTGGTTCATTTTTCCGTTCAGCAATTGATGCTCTTAGTCAGATATATTGACGTAGTCAGACCACTTAATCGTCTTTACAGCTACTCGCAATTACTAGATACCATCCATTCATACTCGTCAGGTAATGTAAAGCCTTTTGTTAATTATTTTTTTGTAGCGCGGAGTATTCTTGCTGCGCGATTCAACGAACAACTCGTTATCCGACCTGGAAAAGTCTTGTCCAAGACGGTCGCGCAAAAAATGATTAAAGAATGCATTTATACATTTCCTGAAAAAGAGATTGCAACATTATTAATGGTAAAGTCGAAGGATCCGAAAAAAATTGCGGAGCCGATGGCACGACTACTTACAGGATTAAGTCATCAGTATCTGGTAGATATTACCCGGACAATATCTTTTGCGGCAGGCTTTTTAATAAATGACAAAAAGAAATTGCCAAAGTTTGAAGAACTGCTCGATGGTGGAAAGATAATGCACGACGTGCTACTAAAATGCTTATTTATTTTATATCGAAAAGCGGGCCTTCCCTTGAAATAGGGAGGAAAAATGATGAATCTAATTGATGGTAAATTTGACACCATCCGCCACAATGAAAAGTTGGATGATTCAAGCAAGATTTGAGGAGATTCCCAATTATTAATGTGGGAATAGCGATATGGAGCTATAAGGAAATGACGGTGTATGGAAGTAGCTGGACATGGACACCCGACTGACTTTAATGGACCGAATGTTCATCTGTAGTTTAACACGACTTATTACATCATAATATAAACTTTCAACGTATGGGAGAACTTGATATTAAATCAACCACAATTGAAAGGGGCTTGGATTTGATTTGGGGCTTCCTTGGCAAAGCTATCGGACCTACAGTTGAAGAGTTTGGTTTAGGTTTGTCTGACAACCTTAGAATGCGAAGATTCAGAAACCAGCTAAAGAATTTGGAACGAGCAAAAAAAATAGCCGAGGACCATAATGTGAATATTAAGCAGATTAACCTTAAAGCACTATTTCCATATTTGGAGGGCGCTGTATTGGAGGAAGATGAAACATTACAGGAAATGTGGGCAAATTTGTTCGTGAACTACGTCGATACGGCCAAAAACCTGACAATGACTGTGTTTCCAGATATTCTTAGGCACCTTTCGTCAAATGAGGTAAAGATCATTAGTTTTATGAGAGAGAATACATCGTTGTTAAAGAAGAACCGTTGGTATGGAGAAACACAGAATTATCCTGGTGAATACACAGATGAGGAAATTGGAAATCTAAGTCGTCTTGGATTGATCCACGCAGAAAGTAACCTTAGCATTTATGACGAAAACAAAATCGAGGAGTGGGCGCCAGACAATTACTACCTAACTAATCTCGGTCGTGCTTTTCTTGATGCTTGTCAACGTTGAATTGTTGACAAAACAATTAGGGATATGTATGAATAAGAGGCGGGAGACATTGACAGTATTGGTAGCAGGGCCGACCTAATGTCGACATTTTTGATACTAAGTATATGGCAATTAAACCAAAACTGGTCTGGAACTGTATCGGCGTTCATCTTATATCTACAAAAAACCATAGTTTCTGGTGGATAGATTGAAAGCGGAAAAAGCGAACTGAACTAGGACGCTATAAATACAGGCTGTTTTTTATTCACGAAATCACAACGTACATCACTTATAAGTCACTATAAATCAGGACAAAAGATTCCAGTCATGAGCAGTTATTTTTCTCCCAATAGCTAGGGGTAATCAACAGTCATCTAAGACTGCCGTCCGTTGCATTTATTTAACCAAATACTTACACTTTTACTTACACTACTAATATATCACATTAATAATCAATAACCATTCGAATCCTGGTCGGGCAACAGAAAGGCCGCAACTTATTACAAGTTGCGGCCTTTTTCTTTACCTGCTAATTACAGGTTGGCCCAGATGGTGTAGACCTTTATTTTGAATTCATAGGTAATCAGTGAATTCGCTTCGCCGGTGGCTTGTACAACAATTTCACTATTGTTATTGGTGATGGAATAATCTGCAGAAGTTAATCCGCTGCCCAAATACTCCGTGGGTTCCATCGTTGATAATGTACCGGCATTGATCTGCCATCCGGCATCTACCAGGAAACCTCTTTTCTTTTTTCCTTCCAATGAACTATTCCCCCGGTCCAGTATACCATTGCATACCACTTCCAACCGGTATTTGTACCCCGGCTTTGTAGGCAGGGCAAAGGCAGTTACCGGATTGGCATCAATAGTACTTATTTGTACCGTGTATTCTTCCACCAGGTCATCAACGGCTGCTGCTGTAGTCAATTGGGTATACATGCTATCCATTAACCACTGGTATTTTGCCAGCCACTCCCGCTTGGATTTGATGGACCGGATGGTTTTAGAAGGTTCACTGAACCGGCCAGCGGTTCCGCTCAAAGAATTGCCAAATGTGTACGAATCGCCGGAAACGGATTGGGCCCGGATAAGAACTGTTGTTAAAAGCATCATCATAACTAATAAAAGGCACTTTTGCATGGCTAAGGTGTTTTTGTTATTTTTTAATGTAGATATTTCCATTTTTTTACGCATAAACGGAGATTTTCTCCGATAATGTTTGTTATTTTGTGTGACGGGGAGCAAAGATAATGGAGATTTCTCCATTAAAACAAATCCATTCATTGGATATTTTTCCACATCATTACCATCATATGGCTACTAATCCGATCAATCAACTGGTTGTCAAATTGTACGAGAAGCTGGCAAAGGAAAATATTAAAGTCCCGGAGTTTTCAAGAATAACGGGTATTCCAAAAGATCGTATCTATAAGTGGAAGCAGGAAGGAACCAATCCCAAAGCCGAGGATGAAGCAACGATCAAAGCATTTTTATATGGAGACTCAACAGATTCTCCAATATTTTTAACCGACAACAAATTGGAGGAGCCAAAAACTCCATATTTGTTATCCAGGCGCAAACAGAAAAGTCAACCTGATCCGGAGAATGATGGCATTGTATATGTGCCCATACCCGCCCAGGCTGGTTATTCCAACCGATACCATGACCCCTTATACCTTGAAAATTTGGAAAAGACAAACCTTCCGGGATTTCCTTACAAAGGAGAACGGTACAGAGTATTTGATGTAAAAGGCGATAGTATGGAGCCTACTTACAAAGAAGGTTACCACCTGGTGTGCGAACGCATAGAGCAGGATCAGTGGTACCAGATCGCCAACTGGTATATCTATGTGGTAGTGCTGGAAAATGACATCCTTGTAAAACGGTTGTATAAAAAAGATGCAGAAACCTTTATCGCCATTAGCGACAATGAAGAGTTTTACCCCCAGTTCGTGATCATGATGAAAGATGTAAAGGAGCTCTGGCTGGTAAAAAGAAAGATTGACTGGGAAATGGCTCCCCCGAAAAAGTTTGAAATAAAACTATGAGGTTAATATTTTCACACCCAGCCCAGGCTCATTGGTAACCGACATATACCCATCCTTGAGAGTAAAGCCACCACTCACAATATCCCGCGCCAGGTCAAAACTGCCATCCAGATCGAGGTAGCGGGTAGCGGAAGAAGACAGTGCTGCATGCAGCGCGGCGCTGATGCTCACAATGCTCTCATCATTACATCCCCACATCAGTTCAATGCCCGCATTTTTGGCAATGGTAGCAATCTCCAATGCAGGTTGTATGCCACCACACTTCATTAGCTTAATATTAAAAATGCCACAGGCCGCAGGTTGATTGGCCAGGTGAAAGGCATTGACAGGACTGACCAGCGATTCGTCTGCCGCAATAAGCTTTTTGATCTCAGATGGCAATTGCTTCATTTCTTCAATCGCATTGGCCGGCATTGGCTGTTCGATCAATTCCAGCTGAAGCCGCAGCGTTTTCTTGTAAAACTCCAACAGTTCACCCGCAGTATAACCCTGGTTGGCATCTACACGGATCACGATCGTATTACCAAATGCTTCCCGCAGTTTCATCAGGCGCTCCACATCATCCTCAGCCGAATGGCCCAGCTTCACTTTAATGATGCGAAAACCACGTTCAATATATTCTTTGGCTTCTGCCAATGTATCTGCCACATTCCTGATTCCAATGGTAATGGAGGTTGGCAGCTCCCGCGCAGTTTGTCCGAGGAAGCTAACCAGTGGTACCCCCAGCCATTGGGTAAACGCATCATGCAAGGCAATATCTAACGCTGCAGCTGCACCTGCCTCCTTGCGAAACAGTTGGTGCATCAATTGGAGCAGAGAATAAAATTCCCGGATATCCTTTCCCTGCAGCTGCGCCAGTAGTTCCGGCTGTAGGGCCTGTAAGGTATCAGCCGTATCGCTCCCCACCACATACTTACTGGGATTGGCAGTACCAATACCCACGATACCATTTTCCAATTCAACTTTCACCACTACATTTTCCACTGCTGTTACTGTCTTATACGCAATGGTGTAGGGCCTTGTCAGTTGAAGGTCTTCACAGCTGGCTACAATGGATCTGATCTTCATGGATTGCCTGATTAATGATAGGTTTATTGAATGCCGATTTAGATCTATATCATACCGCGTATGACGGGCAATAGTTTGTCTACACCTTCCTGCAATGGCAGCAATACCGGAATGCCCAGTCGCTGCTCATACTCTTGCTGATACTGGTAAGCTTCCTGCTCCGTACATCCGTTGGTATTGATGGCCACGGCAATCACTTCACTGCCATACATTTTTACCAGGGCTATTTCATCTTCTATAGAAGGTATTTTGCCCCAGGCAGGTATATTGCTGAACCAGGTTGTTTTCGGTGAGAATATCAGGATCGTTTTATGTGCATTACCCGATACCAGGTACTCCGAACCGCAGGGTCCGGTTGGGTTGCGCAGGCCTGATTGTCCTTCCAGGAAAATGACCTGTGGGTCCGTTTCCTTATAACAGGAATAGATAGCATGCTCCAGCTCACCTGCCACAAAATCATTAATAGTAGTATCCAATACAAATCCATACTTACCGTCCTGCATCCACCCCGTTTGACCGGTGAATACCATTTGAGCATTGATATTATTGGCCCGGCAGCTTTCTCTAAGCATACGGGTAGTGGTACGTTTTCCAAGGTTGGTTTCCAACCCCAGTACAGCCACGATGGGACATTTTACTTCGTAAATACGGCCTGTCCAGAAATGTAGTTCACTCCTGTCTTTTGGCTTTCTGATATCCGTAATCGTAGCCCCATGCATATTGGCCAATGATACCATTTCAGGAATATCTGTAAGAAAATCATGTAATCCATTGATCACCGATATCCTGTTACTTAGACTGGCTTCCAATACCTCCCTCAGCTCACGGGGGAGCTTACCGCCTTTGGGTGCGATGCCAATGATACTATATTCGATAGGTTCCGGGCTTTTCTCCAGGGCCTCCTCCAGGTTAGCCCATACGGGAATGCCTCTTGTACGTCCATCGATCACCTGTCCGGCATCTTTACCTGCATGGGTAGCATCAATGACACCCAGGATATGGTACTTGTCTGAACCACGTATCAATCCATGAGCTGTTTTGGCACTTTTATCTGATAGCAACCCATTTGTAATAACGATCGCATTGTTCTTCATATCGTAACTTTTACTTCCTGTTTATTCAGAAATTTAAAATTAAGTGTCGCACGGGTAGTAAAAAAGGTTTTTGGTGTATTGTTCGCAGTATTTAGGTATGCCAGAGACCAGGTTGCGTATATCTGCGGTCCGCCCCTGGCTTTGGCAGTTATACCAACGGGCTTAACAGCCAAAACCTGCTAAATAATATTTTTTTTATCAGATCATTTGTTAACCCTGGCGCAACGTTTGCGTCTAATGAACTGTCACCCTCCAACCGGAAGCCACGGCTTCTCCTCCACCCTCAGGTCTGGTCCGGTGACTTAGCTGCAAAAGCAGTATTTACGAATCGAGAATGTACACACCTTCCATTTAAGATTCCCACAAGATCCATATTGGCTTATGATACACTATTGTATCATAAGTATTCATTCATAGTGATACAACAGTCATCCTGTTCATTCACTAAGGGCACATCTATATGGTCACTCCATACGGATAGCCCACTATTTAAGTGTAGACCATGCCTAAACAACATTCCTTATATCATCCAGCAGGAGTATGCCACGTCATCTCCCTGCCCGGTAATAAACGGGCCTGGGTTGGTCATACATATACAGGAGCATTCCCCTTCACAGGTATACCCGGAAAGCCCGTCTTGCTCTGCATTATCCTGTTTACGGCCTCCTTTTTTGCAGGTTCTTCTACAGGACATAAAAGCACTATTGTACAGGACAAGGAAACAATATGCACACCTATTGCTGGCCCTGCAAAACAGGATACCCCCTTTACATTTGAATATTCAGGTCTCTTCCATCTTAAAGTGATCATTAGCACCGATGCATTTTTTATTAGCGATATAGATATTACCACCACAGCACAAACATCATCAGAACTTTCATTCAAAAATTGTAACACAACCCATGAGTCATGCAAAAGGCAAATCATTCAGTGAGCGACAGGTATTTTGGTCATTGTTGGTAATATTGACTATTGTACACGCCTGTAGTAAGGACAAACCTGTGCCGGATGATCAGCCAGATGATCCTCCTCCATCAGGCAGCACTAAACCAGAGATCATTTCTTTCAGTCCGGCCAGGGGTACACCCGGAACAGTAGTAACGATCTCCGGCAAAAATTTCAAGGCCAATGTATTGCAGAACTATGCGATCTTTTCAGGCGCCCTCCTGGAAGCATTCATCACGGATGCGACCACTACTGAACTAAAAGTAAAAGTACCCAGTGATGCAGTGACGGGAAAGATCATTGTCAAAGTGGGGAATCAATCTGATACGTCTGCAACAGACTTTATTGTTGCCCCTCCAGTTACTACCATTACTGATTTTACACCCAGGCAAGGACCTTTCGGTACGGTCGTCACCCTTACAGGTACCAAATTTGGCAACAATATCAAAGTGAAACTAAATGGTATTGAAGCCAAAGTGTCAAGCAAGAGTGCCACCCGCATCGTTTTTACCATACCAGTCAATACCACTCTCACAGCGCACAAGATCACGCTGCTATCAGATAATGATAGCATGGACACTGCTGATCCCTTTACGGTAACAGCCGACGGTCCTTATGCACACTGGGAATATAAAAACGTAGATCTGTTTCCAGACGGGCTGCCTGCCTTTTTCCATGGGTTGTCTTTTGTTCACGACAACAAAATTTACTGGGGTTTTACCGGTATGGGCTTTAATGAAACCTTTGCGGATTATGTAGTCTATGATCCCCTGAACCATAGTAAAGGATGGGAATATCACTTTCCCCCACCTGCTGAAATGGCCCCTCCCGATCTGACGAATGCAACTGCTGTTGTATACAATAACCGGGTATTTTTAGGTACCGGCCTTACCGCAGCAGGCGCCAATAGCAAATGGTGGGAATTCCATCCTGTCCCTGTTACCCAGCAGAGTACCTGTACCAGGCTGACCGATTTTCCCCAGCAGGTGTCAGGCGCTGTAGCCTTTACGCTGAACAACAAAATATTTGTAGGCTTTGGTGGGACCAATAAAACACTGTTCCAGTTCGATCCCACGGGTAACAACAATAAGGGAAGCTGGCCAACGGTCGTTGCCAATGCCCCTTTTAGTGAATTAAATTCCGGCAGTGCTATTGTATTGGATAATGCAGTGTATTTAGGAAGGGCGCTTCCGGCGATGCTGCAGGAGCGCAATGCCTTCTATAAATTCACAGAAGCTGGTGGCATTACCAGGGTGGCGGATATGCCGGAAGATCTTCCCACCTTTTTTACGCCGTCTTTCAAAATTGGAAGCAAAGCTTATTTCGTTATCAATAAGAATGTATGGGAATATACTCCCGATGCCGCAGGAGGCAGCTGGCGGGCTGTGATCAGCGCCACCAACACCCCCGCTATCGTACAAGCAGCTGTGCTTACCCTCAATGGCCAGCCTGTAGTATATGGCTGGAACTCTTCAGGACGTCTGTTTGAATTTAAGTTCAATTAAAAATCTTTGTCATGAGCAATAAGATCAATCAAGGAATCTATACACGACTGGTATTAGCTGTATTACTGGCAGGATATGTTATTCTTTATAGTTGCGGTAAAAACCCCGACAAGCCCGGGCCAGACCCTGAACCGTCAACACCCAATGGTACTACCATGGAAATTACTTCCTTCGCACCAGCGAAAGGTATGCCCGGTGGGGAGGTGATCATCCAGGGAAAGAACTTCAAGGATAATATCACACAGAACACTGTAACCTTCAATGGTACACCTGCCAATGCATTTATAAGTGCTGCCACTACCACCCAATTGACAGTAAGAATTCCGCAGGATGCCACCACAGGTAAGATCATTGTTAAAACAGGTAATCAATCAGATACAACCGCTACGGATTTTATAATAGATCCGGATATGATCTTCGTTGCAGGTTTCACCCCTGCATCGGGACCTATCGGTACACCAGTCACTATTACAGGCATCAATTTCACCATCAATACCCGGATAAAATTCAACGGTATTGAATGCCAGCCAACCAACCGTACCAGCACTTCCCTCACTTTCAACATTCCTGTAAACACAAGCCTCACCAGCCATAAGATCGAGTTGCTCTCCGGTGCTAACTCAGTCTTAACCCAGGAATTGTTCACGGTTACGCAGACAGGGCCTATTGCGCGCTGGGAAGATAAAGGCGTTATGCTCGTAACTCCGGAAACCCTGGTATTTAACGGCGGCGTTTCTTTCGTACACAAGAACAAAATATACTGGGGATTTACAGCCTTGTTTACCGGTGATGCTGAAGCAGCATATGTAATGTATGATCCGGCCAACCACAATGCCGGATGGGCAATTCTGGCTCGTCCACCCGTAACGATGGCATCCCAAAACTTGTTCCGCCCCACTGCCGTTGTACACAATGACCGCGTATTTTTCGGTACAGGTATCAACCAATCGACCTCCAATAAAACCTGGTGGGAATACCATCCGGAAACCAATACGGCTACACAGCTAACCGATTATCCGGAGGGAACCGCCGGCGCCATTAGCTTCGTATTGAATAATAAGATCTATACAGGCTTTGGCGGTACCCGTACCTCACTGTTTGAATTTAATCCGGCAGGTAATAACAACCTGGGTAGCTGGCAGTTGCTTACCAATGCACCCTTTACTGAATTAAATAGTGGTAGCTCAGTGGTATTGGGAACAGAGGTTTATTTCGGAAGAGCGCTTCCGGCACAGCTGCAAACGCGAAATGCTTTCTACAAATTCACAGAAGGAGGTGCTATCACCAGGATGACCGATATGCCGCAGGACCTACCATCGGAGACCACCGCTTCCTTTACCATCGGCAACAAAGGATATTTTGTGATCAACAAAAACGTGTGGGAGTATACACCGGGTGCAGCCGGCGGCTCCTGGCGTGTTGTGATCGGTGGAGATGGGCAGCCAGCCATCAAACACGTGGCTATGGTTACAGTCAATGGCCTGCCGGTAGTGTATGGATGGACGAAGGGCGGCCATATTTATGAATTTAAGTTTTAATCAGGACGGGGTTTCACAAGAGGTTGCTTCCAGCAATGGAAGCAGCCTTTTTTTATGCAGTTGCTTTCAGTTCTCTCCTGTATTCAGAAGGGCTCATGCCCTTGTACTTCTTGAACATCCTGTTCAAGTGGCTTTCGTCAGTAAAGCCCAGTTCAAAGGCGATCTCATTCATGCGCAGATCACTGTAGCGCAGGCGTATCTCCACCAGTTTCAAGCGGTAGTTGGTAATGTACTGCTGTAAGCTTTCTCCGGTGTGCGTTTTAAAGTACTCACTGATATAACCAGGTGAAATGCTGAATTGACTGGCTATCAATTCGGCTTTCAATTTATCAGGACTGTAGATATGCTGGTGAATATAGTGTACCATATCAAGCGACGTATTACTTACTCCCTTTTGCAGCAGCTTTGCCGGCACGGTAAAAGTAATATTGCGCGCTACTACGGTGATGAGGGTATTGATGATCTGCTGTACCAGCTCCAAATGATAAGCCTGCTGATTTACCTGTTCCCGGATGATCGCTTCTACCAATGATCTTACCAGTTGCTTATCGCTCCTGTTCTTCAGAATGCATCCCGGCAGGTGGTTGTTGTTTTCGAAAATGAATTCCAGCTTTTGTATCCATTCCTTGTGTTGTGCCTGCAGGTAGATATTATTGAAACGGATAAAGAAGAATTTGGTCTTCGTCCCTACTTTAAAAGAATGACAATCCTGTGGCATCAGCAGGAATAACTGATCGGGCTTATACTCAAACTTATTGTCATTGATGCATTGCACACCCGTACCATCCACAATAAACACGAGTTCAAAGAAATTGTGCTTGTGTGCGGACATAGGGCATTCATCCATTTCCTTGTATTCCACCTCAAAGGGTTGGTATAGATTTCTTCTTTCCACACTGGCAAAAGTACAGCCATTTCCCATAATTGTACAAGAGAAGGTCCATGATTTGTCGTCATCTTTGGAGTATCAAAACAAAAAATATGAAAGTTATTGTATTACAAGATTTTGGGGGAACAGAAAACCTGGTCTACAAAGATATCCCTACACCTTCCATAAAAGACGATGAGGTGTTGATCCAATCAAAAGCGCTAAGTATCAATCCGGTAGATATAAAAACCCGTTCAGGCAAGGGCATGGCAAACCGGATCAAAGACCTGATGCCAGTTGTACTTGGATGGGATGTATCGGGCATTGTTGTGGAGACTGGCAAAAGCGTTACCCGGTTCAAGGTGGGTGATGAAGTGTTTGGTATGGTCAATTTCCCCGGTCTGGGCAATGCCTATGCGGAATATATAGCAGCACCGGCCAGCCACCTGGCATTGAAACCGGCCAACATTACGCATGAGGCAGCGGCAGCCGCTACCCTGGCCGCTTTAACAGCCTGGCAGGCAATCGTTACCGAAGCCAAAGTGCAGCCCGGACAGCGGGTATTAATACAGGCTGCAGCTGGTGGCGTAGGACATTTTGCTGTGCAGATAGCTAAACATTTTGGTGCCTATGTAGTGGGCACTTCATCTGCAGCCAATAAAGCCTTTGTATTAGGATTGGGCGCCGATGAGCATATTGACTATCATACACAACCGCTGGATGCTGCCGGCAACGATTACGACTTTGTTTTAGACCCTATAAGCGGTGATAATATTGAACGCAGCTTTGATGTGGTGAAAAAAGGTGGCATTGCACTCTCCATTGTATCCGCATTTGCTGACCTGGTTAAAGAAAAAGCAATAGCTAAAGGTATTAACGGATATTTCTTTATGGTATCGCCCAATGAAAAAGACATACAATCCATCGCTGACTTGCTGGCAAAAGGGATCATCAAATCGCATGTATCAAAAACATTTCCCTTTGAAGAAATGGCGGCAGCTCACGAGGCCCTCGCAACCGGCAGAACGCTGGGCAAGATTATTGTAACCATTTAGGCATTGAAAAAACAACATACAAATGATCAACAACTCCCTCAGTTTTGTTTTCCTCCGTTTAGGCATTGGGCTCAGCCTGTTTGGCCATGGGCTGGTGCGCCTGCCCAAATTACAGGGCTTCAGTAAATGGATGATTGGCAACTTTGCTAATTCCATCCTTCCCCAGTCATTGGTATTGCCCTTTAGCTACGCACTGCCGGTCGCTGAATTTGGTATCGGGTTATTACTGATCACCGGGTTGTTTACCAAAGGGGCGCTGGCTGCCGGTAGCATTGTGATGCTCCTGCTTATTTTTGGATCCTGCCTGATCGAAGAATGGAGTGCCCTACCCTCTCAGTTGATACACTTACTTTTCCTGGCCGGATTGCTGTCTTTTATTCACCTGAACAGTTTTGCAGTGGACCAACTTTTCAACAAAAAATAATGGCAAACACACGGAGAACTTTTATTAAACATAGCGGTATGGCCGGAGCAGCCACACTAATCAATCCTTTCAATATGTTAACAGCTGGATCAATATCCGCTCAACCATTACCGGCTACCCATTGGGCGGATGGTTCACAACTGGTGATCTCTGTTTCTATGCAATTTGAAGCAGGCGGGCAGCCCGACAATGCTGAGAGCCCCTTTCCACAAAACATGCAGAAAGGATACAAAGACCTGCCGGCAGCAACCTGGTATCAGTACGGTTACAAGGAAGGCATTCCCCGTATGCTTGATCTGTGGGACGAATACAATATCAAAGTAACCTCACATATGGTGGGCGCTGCCGTATTGAAAAATGCAGCACTGGCCAAAGAGATCGTGCAGCGCGGGCATGAAGCTGCAGCGCATGGTATGAACTGGCAATCGCAATACAACCTGCCCTATGCAGAAGAAAAGAAGTTTATACTGGATGGAGTGGAGGCCGTGAAAAAAGTAACAGGCCAAACCCCTGTTGGCTACAATGCCAACTGGCTGAGAAGAGGAGAAAATACCTTGAAAATCCTGCAGGAGCTGGGATTTCTTTATCATATAGACGACCTTAGCCGGGATGAACCTTTTATCACTACCGTCAATAACCACCCCTTTGTGGTAGTGCCCTACACGCTCCGTTGCAATGACATTGTACTGATAGAAGGTAAGAACTTTTCTGCCGATCAATTCCTGCAACAATTGAAACTGGAGTTCACACAACTCTATGCAGAATCAGCCAGGAAGCGCAGGATGATGTCGGTAAGCTTTCATGACCGCATTGGTGGTACTCCACAAATGGTGCAGGCTGCCAGGGAATTTATTGAATTTGCAAGCAAACAAAAAGGCGTGGTGTTTAAACGCAAGGATGCCATTGCTGCCATGGCACTGGCCGACAAAACCTCTTTGATAGATTGATCGAGGCCAGGGCTGACATTAAGATTTATGAAGACGGCTAATTGGCTGTCTTCCTATATGCAGGGAATTGCTTTTCCAGTATAGGCGTCAATTCAGTAGACAGCAGGAAAGCTACTTTTTCGGCGCCGGCATTGGTAAAGTGGGAGGCATCATAAAAGTAAAGGCTGTTCTTGGGGAGCAGGTGGGCGAGATCAAGTACCGGAACCTGCTTTTCTCTCCCCAGGGTACGCACTACCTCATTGTATTCTTCCAGCATCGTCCACAACAATTTGCCATTGAGCCCCGGCTCCAGTGAAAATAATTCCAGGTCAGCCCCTGTTAAAGAATCCTTGCCTGCACCAAATTGATTGGGTTGTGTGATCAATACAGGCATGATATTATTCGCTCTGCAGGTATCTATCAATTGTAATAATCTGCTTCTGTAAGCTGCCAGGTAAGGCTCCTGGTCCCGCAGCCGCTTATTGATCACCGAATCGGGCAGCTGCGCCAGTTTATCATTGTTCAGCACCACCATGGTATGCGTAGGATTATTGAACTTTTGTGTACGCCATCCCCTGGAAAGATTTAAGAGCAGGTTCAACACCTCGCTGTTCTCAAAAATATAGTGTTTGAAATCAGACCAGCCGCCCCTTGTATTCAGGTTATCGTGGAAAGAAGGCTGGCTGGTTTCTACATCATTGATGCCTGTCAGAAACAGTACGACCGACGGCCTCAATTTCTTGACATGATCGTTCAGCATAATAAAATGCCCATAGGTGGAGTGTCCGTCCATCCCGGCATTATTCAGCCATACATTGTTCAATGAGTCGCCCAGCTTTTGGCCCAGCAAAAAAGGCCAGGTATGGCGATCATCCAGAAAACGGCATTCTGTAGTACTACCTCCCACTGTGATGATCGTTAGGTGTTTTTTGCCATCTTCCGGCCATTCGGGTCCCCTAAACCCTAACCCATTCCTGTCGTTGGTGATGAGACTATCCAGCTTGGGATTGATGTCGTTGGAGATCGTTTGGTGCCTGTTTACGGGCAGAATGATCTTATCTCCCTTCAGGCGCAGGTGAAAAGGGTTATAAATGCGGAGGATGATTTCCAGCAGGATGAAAACGATCACCAAAAGATATACCCAGTATAATAGAATTCTTACGGGCTTGCTGGCAATCATCTTTTTGCCCTTCATGCATACAGGTTTGTACAAAACTATCGTTTATTTTAAGGCAAAATGCGACACCGGGGCCTAAAACATTGTCTATTAAAGACTGGCGGTGAAGTTTATGTATGGAGAGCCTTTGTAATTCTGAAGGATTTCGTAAGTTGTAGCGCCAAACTCTAATCGGGCGATTTTACTTGAATGAACAGGAACTAATACTACTTCTCCGGCAGGGTGATGAGCTGGCTTTCAAAACATTGGTAGAAAGTTACCAGGATATGGTGTTTAATACCGCCCTAGGTGTGGTGCAAAACGATTCTGATGCGGAAGATGTAGCACAGGAGGTCTTTATCCAGGTATATAAATCGATCGACCAGTTTAAAGGAGATGCCCGCCTATCCACCTGGATATACCGTATTACCACCACCAAAGCTCTGGATCATATCCGGAGCAAAAAGCGGAAAAAACGGTTTGCCTTCCTGACGAGTTTGTTTGGGGCAGATAATGAGTTGTTGCATGATCCGGTTGACTTTTATCATCCGGGAGTGGCATTGGACAGGAAACAGCAGGCAGCCCTGTTGTTTAAAGCCATCGAACAGCTGCCTGAAAATCAAAAAACGGCATTTACCCTACATAAAACAGAAGAGCTTAGTTATCAGGAAATTGCAGATGTAATGAGCCTTTCTGTGTCGGCGGTGGAATCCTTGCTTTTCCGGGCACGTCAAAACCTTCGGAAAATACTGGAAAAACATTTGCAGCAGGGGGGATGATTATCGCAGGTTTTACTATCTGGTAACGTCAAATAATATAGTTTACTTAAATTACAAGATCATGTCAACCAAGCCGAACAATCCACAAGGGATCGATGAGGTGCTCAACAGCCTGGAGGGGATCCAAAGGGCCAAGGCGCCCGCGTTCTTTTATACCCGCCTCCGCGGCCGGATGGAACGGGAATTGGAGAATACAGGCGGCCCGATCGTACGCTTGCTTACCAGGCCTGCACTGGCATTAAGCCTGGCAGCTATTATCCTTATTCTGAATACCACAGCCATTATGGAAATGTGGCACCAGGAAAAATCCGTAGCGGTAGAGAGTACCCAACAGCAACTTTTAGCATCTGATTACGCGATGGGCACATACCCCGTATATGATGAAACCCCTGTAGCACCATGACGAAATTTCCGAGGCAAAAATGGTTACTGTTATTAGTAGCTATCTTATTGGTAACCAACATCATCACATTGTCCATTTACTGGTCGATGAAAACGCCTGACCATCCCAAACAAGGACAGGGGCAAAATGATGGCGACCGCCAGCGGAAAATGGGACAATTCATGGTCAATGAGCTGAAGCTCAATAAAGATCAGGAAGTCGTTTATTGGAAATTAAGAGACTCCATGCTCAGCCACCAAAAGCCGCTCATGGATTCCATTCGCAATACCAAAAAGAGATTCTTCGATCTGTTAAAGGATCCCACTCCAACAGATTCTGTATTACAGGTAAAAGCAGATGAAATAGGCCTTTTACAAAAAAAACTGGACCTCATCACCTTCCAGCATTTCCAACAGGTACGCGCCCTTTGCAATCCCGACCAGGTATTAAAATTCGATACTGTCGTGAAAGAGATCGTCAACCGGATGACTGGCGCCTGGCGCAATCCCGGCAAACAAGGCGCTCCCAAAGACTCCGCAGCAGTAAAGAAATAGTCTTTCTCCTGGATGTACCTGTTATAGCTCATTTTCTCCCCATTACTGGATAAAATATACTTACCACAAAAGGGTATTGTACACCCTATGGGTTGGGTGTTACTTTGCAGGCAATAAACACCCGTAAAACATTTTTATGAAACAAACATGCTTGCTGACGCTGTTAACCTGCGTACTGGCCATTTCTGCTATGGCACAGGATTGTAAAAATTACATTTTCCTGCAAAATAATAAGACGATTGAAATGACCATCTACAACAAAAAGGGGGATGAAGATGGCAAACAGATATATACAGTATCTGATGTTAAGAATGGCGGCGGATCAGTTACAGCCTTTCTCAACTCTGAGATGTTCAATAAGAAAGGAAAGTCCCTGGCCAAAGGTAAGGGCAGCATCCAATGCAAAGGCGGCGCTATGATGGTGGATATGAAAATGTCGTTGCCAGCCGCCCAGCAAGAGCAATTTGGCACGGCTGATGCCAAAGCCGATAATATGTATATGGAATACCCTTCTTCGATGAAAGCAGGCGATCAATTGAAAGATGCTACCATGAACCTCGAGATCAATAACAATGGCATGAAGCAATCGGTGATCATGGTGGTCAATGAACGCAAAGTAGAAGCTAAAGAATCAGTTACTACAACTGCCGGCACCTGGGAGTGCTATAAAATATCCTATAAGAGTAAGATCACCATTAAGACCATGGGCATAGGTATACCTGTGAATGTAGAAGGTACTGAATGGTTTGCACCTGGTTTTGGCGTTGTCAAAACAGAAAGTAAACATGGCGGCACAGCTATCACAGCCATCAAATAGGATATTAACCCTTCTTTCCTTTCTCCAGTATTTGCCAGAATTGTTCTACCCTGGCCGTCCAGGTATTGGTAGCAGCCACCTTCATGCGGGCTTGCTTGCGCTCTTCACTGTTTTCGGCGATTGCTTTATCAATGGTTTGCAGAAACTCTTCGTGGCTGTCTACCACATAAGCTACTTCCCGGAATGTGTAAATATCTTCTGAAAAATGGGTGGCTATTATCGGTTTGCCGGCAGCCAGGTATTCATTGATCTTGAGCGGGTAAATGCTTTTGGTAAGCGTATTCTTTTTGAAAGGAATGATCACACAATCAAAGTACTGCAGGTAATTGGGCAATTCCGTGATCTTGCGCGCACCGGCAAACACCACATTGGGCATTTTGTCGAGGCCCACTGCTTTGTGCTCTTCGCCCTGAATAGGTCCAACAAAGAATAGAATTTTGTCCTTATGGTGTTCTGCGATCTTCTTCAGCAATTCAAAATCAGAACGGTATTCAATACTGCCGGTATAACCAATAATGGGCTTAGTAATATTTTGCAGCTCTTCCGGTTTGGGCAGGGTCTCAATAGCAGCCTTTTTAAAGATATCAATATCGGCCGCATTGGGATGGAAATATGTATTGGGTGAAAAAGCGCTCTTCAGCCTGGTGAGCTCTTTGGAAGTACAAAGGGTAAAGTCAAAATTTCGGATGATCTCTTCCTCCAGCTGACTGCCGTGCCGGTTGGAATATGCCACCTGTGAAATATCATCCATCGACTGGTAAACGCTGTATATAGGTTTAATATCAGCCGGTAAGCTGCGCACAAAATAAGGATCAAAGAAATTTACATAGATAAAGTCCTTTACCTGGTAGTCTTTGATCAACTGCCGGATCACTTTCAACACGATCTTATCGTTGATCTTAGCCAGGCCGTTGTACAATGCGCCCGGTGGCAAAAAGTTTACTGGTATCGTAAGCCTGGGCGTTACCACAGTGATATTAGAAGGCAGGGAAGGCGGATTGGTGTAGATATCCTTGCCTTTCAGCAAAGCGGGTTTACGGGATTGTATTTGCGCCGTATTGCGCATGCCGGCATAATCTTTCCAGGAGAAAGGATGTTCCACATAAAATACACGGTTGTTTTTAGCAAACTCGATGGCCAGCGCCAGCGCCGGAGATGAGATGGTGGAATCCCATCTTGATAAGGTAAAGCAGATTATATCGCAATGTCTGTTCATAATATTAAACTAACCAGCCGTGACACCTTTCGCTTGCGTCGAAAAAGGAAAGGTGTCACCTCTCACAGTAAACTATCTTATTGCAAACGTTGCAGGCAACGTTGCAGGCTGTCCTTCCACTCCGGGATCGTCAATTGATAAGTAGCTTGTATTTTATGCGTATCCAATAAAGAAAAAGAAGGCCTTTTGGCAGGTGTAGGATATTGGGCAGTAGGAATAGGATTTACGGCGCAGGTGCTGCCGGAGAGCTCTTTGATAGCCACCGCAAAATCGTACCAGCTGATACGGCCCTGGTTGCTGTAATGATAAATGCCAGGAGCCCAGCCGGTTCCTTCCGCACTCACAATGCTGAGCATCGCTTTCGCCAGGTCTTCTGCATAGGTGGGTGCTCCCACCTGGTCGCTTACCACATTGATGGCCGGACGTTCTTTCATCAGTCGCAACATGGTCTTCACAAAATTGTTACCATGCTCCGAATAGACCCAGGCAGTGCGGATGATCACCGCATCAGGATTGTAGAATAGGCACAGGGCTTCTCCCCGCAACTTGGAAACACCATAAGCATTTACAGGGTTGGTACGCGTGTCCTCTTTATAAGGTTCTGGTGAAGTACCGTCAAAAACGTAATCGGTGGAGATGTGGATGAATTTAGTGCCATACTTAGCGCAAGCCGATGCCAGCACGCCTACCGCATCACCATTTATCAAGAAAGCGGCTTCCTTGTCCGTCTCCGCTTTATCTACTGCAGTATAGGCAGCTGCATTGATACAATAAGCAGGCTTCACTACATCAAAATACTGGCTTACCAGCTCAAACCGGTGGATGGGCAGTTCGTCTTTTGTAAGAAAAACAAAATCGAAGGCAGGATAAACTGCAGACAAAGTCCTGAGCGACATACCCACCTGTCCATTAGCACCCGTAACCAGTATTTTAGGCTTTGACATAAGTATGATTAACCTTCAAACACAAAATTATTTTTGCAATCAGCCAGTGTTGGCAGCTTTATATCCTTATCGGATATGATGGCCTTATCCGGCGCAATTTTCCAATCTATCTTCAATGCCGGATCATTGTAAATGATTCCCCCTTCACTTTCCTTATTGTAGAAAGAATCGCACTTATACAACACTTCTGCCGTTTCACTCAGTACAGAAAAGCCATGGGCAAAGCCCTGTGGTATGTATAACTGTCTCTTGTTTTCGGCCGATAATTCTACTGCACACACTTTGCCATAGGTAGGAGATCCTTTACGAATATCTACCGCTACATCCAGTATCACACCACTCAGCACACGTACCAGCTTGGTTTGTGCATGTGGTTGCTGCTGATAATGCAATCCCCTGATCACACCATAGGAGGAACAAGACTGATTGTCCTGTACAAACCTGGTAGTGACACCCTGCTGGGTATAGGTTTTCTCGTTGTAAGATTCAAAGAAATATCCGCGGCTGTCTTCAAATACCAGGGGGTCAAAGATCAATAAGCCAGGAAATCCCGTTTCGGTAAAAGGCATGTGAAATGATATTATCTTTTTGCGTATTGCTCAGAATAGTAATGCTGGTAATCTCCGGAAGTAACATGTTTTATCCAATCTTCATGTTGCAGGTACCAGTCTACCGTTTTTTCCAGTCCTTCTTCAAATTGCAGGGAAGGTGTCCAGCCTAGCTCTTTGTTCAGTTTACTGGCATCGATGGCATAGCGCAGATCGTGACCCGGTCTGTCGGTTACATAAGTGATCAGCTTGGCCGAATCGCCTGCGGCGCGGCCCAGCTTCTTATCCATAATATTGCACAGCAGGTGCACCAGGTCTATATTTTTCCATTCATTAAACCCGCCGATATTGTATTTCTCACCCGGCTTACCCTTGTGGAAAATGGTATCAATAGCACGGGCATGATCTTCTACATACAACCAGTCGCGCACATTCTCACCCTTACCATAAACCGGCAAAGACTTATTGTTCTTGATATTGTTGATCATGAGCGGTATCAGTTTCTCGGGAAAATGGTGTGAGCCATAATTGTTGGAACAATTGCTCATGATCACCGGCAATCCGTAAGTATGATGATACGCCATTACAAAATGGTCGGAAGAAGCTTTGGAAGCAGAATAAGGTGAGCGGGGATCGTAGGGTGTTTCTTCGGTAAAAAAACCAGTCTCACCCAGTGAACCATACACTTCGTCGGTAGATACATGGTAAAACAGTTTACCACTCTTATCTCCTTTCCAATACTGCCGGCACACATTCAGCAGCGTCACCGTACCCAATACATTGGTACGTACAAAAGCCAGCGGGTCAATAATGGAACGGTCCACATGGCTTTCAGCAGCCAGGTGAATGATACCATCAAATTGATATTGTTCAAATAATTCAGTGATCCTTTTCTCGTCGTTAATGTCTCCCTTTTCAAAGATGTAATTGGGTTTGTCCTTTACATCTTCCAGGTTTTCCAGGTTACCCGCATAAGTAAGGGCATCCAGGTTTACAATACGGTAATGGGGGTAGTTGTTTACAAACAACCGTACCACATGCGAGCCGATAAAACCGGCGCCGCCTGTGATCATAAAGGTTTTAGTGTAATTAGCCATTATAAACTCCAGTATTTTCTGCTCGTGATGGTATGTTTATAGATTCCTTTCAAATCGGCAATCAATGCATGTTCCCGTGTGATAGCTACAAAATCAGCATCGCACATGCTCGTATAAGGTTTATGCGGAACGGTAACAATCACTGCATCATAATCTGTCGCAGGCTGCTTTACCAGATGTAATCCATATTCTTCATACACTTCTTCATTTTCTGCATATGGATCTTCTACATCCACCTGGATATTGAAGGCCAGCAATTCTTTTACCGTATCTACTATTTTCGAATTGCGGATATCGCTCACGTTTTCTTTGAACGTAACACCTTTCACCAGTACTTTAGGGTCGCTGGAGTTACGCAATACATGGGTAATGATCTTACGCGCCACGTATTTGGCCATATCATCGTTGATATACCGGCTGGCCGTGATCACTTTCGATTCATAACCGAGGGAGGATGCCTTGTAGGTAAGGTAATAAGGATCTACACCGATACAATGTCCGCCTACCAGGCCCGGCTGAAAACGCAGGAAATTCCATTTCGTGCCTGCTGCTTCAATCACATCGTAAGTATTAACACCCATGCGATCGAAGATCAGTGACAGCTCATTCATCAGCGCAATGTTGAGGTCACGCTGTGTATTCTCTACAATCTTGGAGGCTTCCGCCACCTTAATGGAAGAAGCGCGGTGTACACCCGCATCTACCACCAGTTCGTATGTCTTAGCTATTTCATCCAGGGCTTCCGGATCACTGCCCGATACCACTTTGATCACGGTACGCAGAGTATGTTTCTTATCGCCCGGATTGATACGTTCGGGTGAATAGCCCAGTTTGAAATCGATGCCCATTTTTAAACCGGAGACTTTCTCCAGCACAGGCAAACAATCTTCTTCTGTACAACCGGGATAGGTGGTGGATTCATACACCACATAGTCGCCTTTCTTCAACACCTTGCCCACCGTTTCGGAAGCACTGATCAAAGGTTTCAGATCGGGTACATTGTACTTATCCACCGGCGTAGGCACGGCCACAATAAAGAAATTAGCCTGCTTCAACTCTTCCAGGCTATCGGTAAAAATAATATTCGTGCCCTTGAACTCTTCGGTAGTCACTTCCTTGCTGGGATCAATCCCCTGCCGCATCAATTCTACCCGTTTTGCATTGATATCAAAACCGGTGACGGCAATCTTACGGGCAAACTCCAATGCTATCGGCAGGCCCACATAGCCCAAACCAATAACAGCTAACCTGGCTTTCTGATCAACTAACTCCTGGTACATGTCCGAATATTAATTGGCCCAACAGATACTGGTTACCCAAACTGTCGGATCTGTTTAAAAACAAGTCAGGCCCGCTATGCGGGCCAGACTACTATCAGTTTTACCGGCTGACAAATTCTTTCGGCTGTTTGAACCATTCCTCGGGCTTCAGGGACTTGAAGTACTCGTAAGTGATCTTCAAGCCTTCTTTCCGGCCTACTTTTGGTGTCCAGCCCAGTATTTCTTTAGCACGGGTAATATCCGGTTTACGTTGTTTGGGGTCGTCTACAGGCAAGGGTTTATATACAATCTCCTGTTTGGTGCCGGTAAGGGCAATGATCTCTTCTGCAAATTCTTTGAGGGAGATCTCATCGGGGTTGCCCACATTGACCGGCTGGTGGTAATCACTTAACAGCAGGCGGTAAATGCCTTCTACCAGGTCGTCTACATAGCAGAAACTTCTTGTTTGAGAACCATCACCAAATACGGTGAGGTCTTCTCCACGCAAAGCCTGACCAATGAAAGCTGGTAATGCGCGGCCGTCATTGAGGCGCATGCGCGGGCCGTATGTATTGAAAATGCGGATGATGCGTGTTTCCAGACCATGGAAGGTATGATAAGCCATGGTCATCGCTTCCTGGAAGCGTTTGGCTTCATCATATACACCACGGGGACCTACGGGGTTTACATTACCCCAGTATTCTTCATTTTGCGGGTGTACCATCGGATCACCATAAATCTCGGAAGTAGAGGCTACCAGTATCCTGGCGCCCTTGGCCCTTGCCAGTCCAAGACAGTTGTGCGTACCCAAAGAACCTACTTTCAATGTTTGAATAGGTATTTTCAGGTAGTCGATCGGGCTGGCGGGTGAAGCAAAGTGCAGGATATAATCCAGGTTGCCCGGTACGTGAATAAAGGTAGAAACGTCGTGGTTATAGAACTCAAACTGTTCCAGTTTGAACAAATGCTCAATATTCTTCAGGTCGCCGGTGATCAGGTTGTCCATGCCAATAACATGGAAACCTTCTTTGATAAAACGGTCACTTAAATGTGAACCGAGGAATCCGGCTGCTCCGGTAATAAGTACTCTCTTTCTTGCCATGTTGGGTGTTGTTTGTACGGAGTGATTACAGGAAAATTATTTCTGTCCCGGAATGGCTACTGCCCTTCCTACACTCTCATAATAGAATCCTAACTCTTTCACTGCACTGCCTTCAAAAAGGTTACGGCCATCAAAGATCACTTTGTTCTTCAGGGCAGTTACCATTTTCAGGAAGTTGGGCGTGCGAAACTCATTCCACTCGGTGGCAATGATCAACGCATCAGCGCCTTCCAGGCAATCATACTGGTTCTCAGCATACTCTACTTTATCGCCAATAACACCTTTTACATTGGGCATCGCTTCGGGGTCAAACACACTCAGGGTGGCGCCTGCTGCAGTGAGCTCATCGATCATGTATAAGGCCGGCGCTTCCCGGATATCATCCGTATTGGGCTTGAAGGCCAATCCCCATAAAGCAAATTTCTTGCCTTTCAGGTCGTCCTTGAAATATCTTTTGATCTTGGGCATCAGGTGCAATTTCTGACGCTCGTTCACATCCATTACGGCATTCAATATCTGGAAATCATAACTTACTTCTGAGGATGATTTTACCAGGGCCTGTACATCCTTGGGGAAACAGCTACCGCCGTAACCAATACCAGGAAACAGGAAACGTTTTCCAATACGCTCATCACTACCTACGCCACGGCGCACCATATCCACATCAGCTCCCAGGCGTTCGCACAACTGGGCGATCTCATTCATGAAAGAGATCTTGGTAGCCAGGAATGAATTGGCGGCATATTTGGTCAGCTCAGCAGAGCGTAAGTCCATATTAATAACCGGGTTGCCGGAACGAACGAAGGGTGCATACAGTTCGCTCATTACTTTTTTAGCCCTTTCAGAAGAAGCACCGATCACTACACGGTCGGGCTTCATGAAGTCTTCTACAGCCACCCCTTCCCGTAAAAACTCGGGATTGGATACTACGTCAAACTCACCTTTATAGTTTTTAGACACGGCCGCATGCACTTTTTCGGCAGTACCTACGGGCACCGTGCTCTTATCTACAATTACTTTATAGTCTTTGAGGATCTTTCCCAGGTGATCAGCAACGCCCAATATGTATTTCAGGTCGGCAGAACCGTCTTCGCCGGGAGGCGTAGGCAGGGCCAGAAAAATGATCGCAGCATCTTTGATACCGTCTTCCAGGCTGGTAGTGAACCGCAAACGCTCTTCTTTCAAATTACGCAGGAATAGTTTTTCCAGGCCGGGCTCATAAATAGTGATCTGACCGTTCGTAAGTTTATCGACTTTCGATTTATCGATATCTACGCAGGTAACATCGTTTCCTGTTTCTGCGAAACAGGTTCCGGTCACCAATCCAACGTAACCGGTGCCAACAACAGCAATTTTCATATTGAAACGTTTTTGTTAGGGTTCAACAAAGCCTTTTATCTGTTAGGCTAAGGTTTATGAATGTTTATTAATAAATTCCAACACATTGCTGGTAATGAAAAGCAGTTGTTCTTCGTCCAGTTCCGTATGCATAGGCAACGAGATCACTCTTTCCGTAAGCCAGTCGGTGGTTTCGAGGATATAGGATGAACCGCCGAATGCTTCAAACATTTGTTGACGATGGGCGGGTACAGGATAATAGATCATGGAAGGGATACCTTTATCTGCCAGATACTGATTCAATCCGTCACGGTCAACACCTTCAAGCAGGAGGGTATATTGATGAAACACATGGTCGCTATACGATGCCCGGGCAGGTGTGGTGATCTTTGGATGATTGGCAAAAGCCTTATCATAATAATCAGCCGCAGCCTGGCGCGCCGCAATATAGGTATCCAATAGTGGCAATTTCACATTCAGCACAGCAGCCTGGATCGAATCGAGGCGACTGTTGCAGCCAACTACTTCATGGTAGTAACGTTTACTCTGCCCATGGTTGGCAATCATTTTCATCTGGCTGGCTAACGCGTCATCGTTGGTGAATATTGCACCACCATCTCCATAACATCCTAAGTTTTTGGATGGGAAGAAGGAAGTAGCTCCGATGGTGCCAATGGTACCCGCTTTTTTAACGGTGCCATCTTTGAACTTCACAGCACTGCCAATAGCCTGGGCAGTATCTTCAATCACATACAGACCATGCCGGTTGGCTATCTCCATGATAGCTTCCATATCGGCACTTTGTCCGTACAGGTGTACCGGCACAATCGCTTTGGTTTTGGATGTAATGGCTTTCTCTATAGCAGCGGGATCGATGCAAAAAGTCTTGGGATCAACCTCTACAAAAACCGGTTTCAACTTCAGGAGGGCTACTACCTCCACAGTTGCGATATAGGTAAAAGAGGGAGTGATTACCTCATCACCGGGCTGCAGTTTCAGCGCCATCATAGCTATCTGAAGTGCATCTGTACCATTGGCGCAGGGAATTACGTGTTTTGCCCCCAGGTACTTCGTTAAGCCGGCCGTAAAATCCGTAACTGCTTTACCATTTATAAAAGCTGCATTGTCAAGCACCTCCTGAATACCTGCATCCACGCCTTGCTTAATCTTTGCATACTGCTGCTTTAAATCCACCATTTGTATCGGCCGCATACTCAACGTTTTCTTTTGAAACGGGCACAAACCTACCACAAAAAACTGGTTTATGCAATGGGGGCATAGTAAGTAACGCAGTCAAATAAGGAGAAATCCCATAGAAAAGCGTATCCCTACGCTGACTACCCCTTAAAACAGAGCGTATTTTACCCATTCCCCACCTTTTAGCATTGCTGCTTTTTCAGCTGCCACACTCATTTACCGACAATTATTATATTAAAATTTATCTCAATTCAAATTACTGCGCCTGCCTTTTACGACCGCCGGTGTATGGCCCTACTCTTACTGCAGCTCCTTTATTACAGGCCAGTAGGCGGCTGATGTAACCTGCCAAAAACCATTGTATTTACATCGTTTTTCCATTGATTCTCCATTCATCCTCCATTACAGAATGGAAGATGAATGATAAAACAATGAATTTTTATTGGTTATTAAATAGACTTTAGATGGTTTCATTAAGAATCTATTGGCCATGATTTAACCAGCAGTACCCTGGTTATGGGCCGTCTACGTCAGCCTCCTGCGTTATTAACCTGTTCATCCCACCCGTAAAAACGGTGTATTTCAATCATTTATGTATCTGCAGGCCAATCTTTCCGGCCCCGGAGTGTTAACTTCCTGTAGTTTTCCCGACTTTTGCGGCATAATAATTTAATAACCCGTGCACCTGTTCTTCTATACCATTTTTTGCCGCCTCTACCTGTTGGGAATACGCATTGTAGCGCTCTGGAATCCTAAAGCCAAATTGTGGGTGAAAGGAAGGAAGGAATTGCTGGAGAAAGTAAAGTCGGCAGTCGGGAATCGGCAGTCAGCAGTCGGGAGTACAGAGGCAGGTACCGCGGCGCAGGACTCCGGACTCAGAACTCACAACTCACAACTCGTCTGGATGCATTGCGCTTCCCTGGGTGAATTTGAGCAGGGCCGGCCGGTACTGGAAGCATTGCGCAGCAAGTACCCGGGTATTAAAATATTGCTCACCTTCTTTTCTCCCTCCGGATATGAGGTGCGCAAAAACTACGAAGGGGCTGATTATGTGTTTTACCTGCCCATGGATTCAAAGGCCAATGCCCGTCGTTTCCTGAACATTGTGCAGCCCGACCTGGTGATCTGGATAAAATATGAGTATTGGTATCATTTCCTTACTGCCTTAAAAAAACGGAAGATCCCTACCCTCCTGGTATCTGGTATCTTCAGGCCCGATCAACCCTTTTTCAAGTGGTATGGCCGCCTGCATCAATACATATTGGAAAGCTTCACGCACCTGTTTGTACAAACACCTGCTTCCAAAGACCTGCTGGCCGGCATTGGTTTTTCTAAAAATGTAACTGTCAATGGTGATACCCGCTTCGACCGGGTAGCGGCTATCGTTGAAAAGTTTGTACCACTACCAGCCATTGAGACATTCTGTGGTAAGTATCCAACTGTGGTAGCCGGTAGTACCTGGCCAGAGGACGAAGAAGAGCTGGACCATTATGCCAATACACACCCGGATATGCGGTTCATAATAGCTCCTCATGAGATCCATGAGAGCCATCTCAAAGAGATCGAAAAGCTATTCAAGCATACCATACGTTATTCTGTATTGCAAAAGCGTGTTCCGGGTACTGTAAGCCGCGAGCAGCAGCATACCAATACGCTGATCATCGACAATATCGGTATGCTGTCGAGGTTGTATAAATATGCTACCATTACTTATATAGGTGGTGGATTTGGAGATGATGGAGTACACAATGTGCTGGAAGCTGCTGTATACCGCAAGCCCGTAGTGTTTGGGCCGGTATACGAGAAGTATGTAGAAGCAGCAGACCTGGTAGATGAAGGGGGCGCTTTTCCCATTAAAACGGCCCTGGAACTGGAAAAAGTGCTAAATGACTTACTGGCTGACGAGTCTGCCTACAATAAAGCCTGCCAACAGGCAGGCCAATATGTTCATAGTAAAACGGGAGCAACAGATGCAGTGTTGCAATTTATTCAGGAAAACCGTCTTTTAACCAATTGATAGAAATGGCGGGTGATCTCTTTGGAATCGTCCCATCCCAGTTTGATCTTCAATTCTCTTTCTATCCAGTATTGCGCTTCAGGATAGATGCGAAAGCCATTGATGGTTTTTACACTGCGCTCATACATCGCTTCATCACCCCTGAACAGATCATTGATAAAAACAAAACGGTCGTTGATACCAATGGCTTTTTTGAGGTCACGAACAGGTGAATCGTTGAGGCGATGGCCCACTTCCACTCTTTCTTCTTTTAACTTATCATTAAGAGAAGCCTGGGCCGTTGCCATGGTTTCATTGAGCTCTTTGGCCGATGTCTGGTGCGCCAGGGTGGGTATTTCGATCAATGGGTTGAACTGTAAACCTGCTTGTGCCGAGGCAGCTGGCGCATGGGTGCCATTGCCATTCTTTACCGGCTTTTCTTCCTGTTTCTCAACAGGTAACACGATTTCTTCCTTCACTTTTGCCTCCAACACCGGTGTTTCCACTACCACCGTATTGTATACTGTACGTGCAGCGGGCATTACCACTGACACTTTGGAGGTACCCTGTGCTGCCCTTGAGGCTGCAGACATCCGCATTAGTTCCGCCTCAATGAGTTGAGTGGTCACTAATAGTTGTTTATTATCGGCATTTTGTTCGAATTGTTCATTTAATTTGCCGATCAATTGTTTTAATCGCTCCATAATAGATTAAGTGGGTACTTTATGGGTTAGTTACTGACTATAAAGTTAACAATTATTATACCTATTTCCGTTAACATGTTCATAGAACCAAATATATCAGGCGAACGGCGAGGCTTTATTGAAGTGATCTGCGGCTCTATGTTTTCTGGCAAAACAGAAGAATTGATCCGCCGGTTGAAGCGTGCACGCATTGCCAATCTGAAGGTGGAGATCTTTAAGCCAAGGGTAGACACACGCTATCATGAAACGGATATTGTATCGCATGATGAGAAAGCGATTCAATCAACACCCATTGATAATTCACAGATCATTTTATTACTGGCCGGTGAAGTAGATGTAGTAGGTATTGATGAGGCCCAGTTCTTCGACGATCAGTTGCCCGATGTATGTGACCAGCTGGCATTGAAAGGCATCCGTGTTATTGTGGCTGGTCTGGATATGGACTATATGGGTAAGCCCTTCGGTCAGATGCCCAACCTGCTGGCCAAAGCTGATTTCATTACCAAACTTCATGCGATCTGCGTTCGCTGCGGCAATATTGCCAACTACTCTTACCGCAAAGCGCCGAATGCTTCCCAGCTATTGCTGGGAGAGAAGGATCATTATGAACCCCGGTGCAGGAAATGTTATTACGAGAAATGAATAAACAAATGAAGCATATCTGGGCGCTGGTGAAAAAGGATTTACTGTTGGAGATCAGGCAGCAATATACCTTTTATGGTGTGCTGCTGTATGTAGCTTCTACCATTTTTGTGCTTTATATGGCCATGGGTTCGGAGCCCGAGGAAAAGGTATGGAATGGCCTGTTTTGGATGATACAGCTCTTTATTTGTATCAATGCAGTAGCCAAAAGCTTCCTGCAGGAAAGCCGCGGCCGTATGCTGTACTTTTATACCATTGCCGGCGCTCGTGACTTTGTATTGTCCAAATTGATCTTTAATGTGATCCTAATGGTGCTGATGAGCCTGGTAAGCCTGTTGCTGTTTCAGTTACTGCTGGGCAATCCGGTACATAACCCACTCAAATTTATAGGTATTGTATGCCTGGGAGGCTGCAGTTTTAGCCTTGTGTTCACCTTCCTGGCGGCTATTGCGGCCAGGGCCCAGCAAAACGCTGCCCTGATGGCCATCATGGGTTTTCCGCTTATTATTCCCCAGGTATTGCTGCTAATGCGGATTTCCAATACTGCCTTTTCGGATGTGATCCAGGCGGGGCTGACCAGCATCGTCCTGATGCTGGTAGGGCTTGATATTATGATAATAGCGCTGGCAGTGATCTTATTCCCCTTTCTTTGGAAGGATTAACCTGTGCAGGATCGTTTAAGTAAATTTCTGTTTTAAGACCCCTTCCCCTAATTTTGCCCCCTATTCAGGTAGTTGGCAAGTCTCACCCCGATCCTTCAATCGCCAATATCTATCATCAATAGCCCGGAATTATGCGCCAATACTGGTGGAAAATACTTTGTATCGTTTTGCTGCTCTACACTTTTACTGCAGGCTTTTTAGTGAAAGTACCTGAAATAGGCAATCTCTATCAAACCATACGCAATCTCTTTTTCCATGTGCCCATGTGGTTTTCCCAGTTGGTGCTCATTACTGTATCATTGGTCTATTCCATCAAATACCTGCGTAACCCACAGCCCAAATACGATCTGTATGCCTGGCAATTTGCCCAAACCGGTACGGTGCTGGGTTGCCTGGGACTGCTTACCGGCATGATCTGGGCCAATTATACCTGGGGAACACCCTGGAACAATGATCCCAAACAATTGGGCGTTGCTATCGCCTTATTAATATACCTGGCTTACTTTGTTTTGCGTAATTCCATGACAGATCTGGATAAACGGGGCCGTGTAGCGGCTGTTTACAACATATTTGCCTATTTCATCTATATCCCCATGATCCTGATACTACCCCGCCTGGTAGAGTCCCTTCACCCTGGTGGCAAAGGCGTGGAAGGTAATCCCGGATTGAACGGGGGTGACCTGGACCCCGAAATGCGTAAGGTATTCTGGCCTGCTGTAGTAGCCTGGAGCCTGCTGGGCTTATGGATCACTACCCTTTACCTGCGGTATAAGGCACTGGAAGAAAAAAAACATTCCCATTTATAATGCGCATGAAGAAATTACTAATTACCCTGTTTATCCTGCTACCGGCATTATGGGCCAGCGCCCAGGAAAATGGTGCAAGCCCTGACCAGGCTACCGGTTTAAGAGCAGATGGTAAAATTTATGTTGTACTGGCCGTTGCCATTACCATCCTGCTTGGACTGATCATTTATGTAATACGCCTGGACCGTAAGATAACGAAGCTCGAGAAAGGACAATAGTGAATAATCGATAGTCTATGGCATGGTTAAAATCAGTAGCAGTCCCGAAAATCTTCGGGATTGACCGTTTTTAAGCAATCCATTGAACTAAAAATATTTACGCTTGTTCCCAATAATAGTCAATCATTGATCGTTCAGCATTGCCGATTCAGGGTTGACGATTACCGATTCTGTGTTTAACGATTCACCATAAAAATTGCTAATCATGTCAGAGTACAGTTTTTTTGGCGCGGTGGAAAAGAGTTTTGATAAAGCCGCGCAGTTTACCAAATGGGACCCCGGCGTCCTGGAACAGATCAAACAATGTAATGCCGTATACCGGATGCACTTCCCGGTGAAGATCGGAGAGAAGATTGAAGTGATCAAGGCTTACCGGGTACAACACTCCCACCACAAGCTGCCTTGCAAAGGGGGTATCCGTTTTGCCATGAGTGTAAACCTCGATGAAGTAATGGCCCTTGCAGCGCTGATGACCTACAAATGCGCTATTGTAAACGTTCCTTTTGCAGGCGCCAAAGGAGGTATCACCATCGACCCCAAAAAATACACGCCGTATGAGCTGGAGAAGATAACCCGCCGTTATACTTCTGAGCTCATTAAGAAAAACTTTATTGGCCCCGGCATTGACGTGCCAGCACCCGACTATGGTACAGGAGAACGTGAGATGGCCTGGATCGTAGATACGTATGCCAGTATGCGCCCCGGCGAAATCGACGCCATGGGTTGCGTAACGGGCAAACCCGTAACACAAGGTGGTGTACGCGGTCGCCGCGAAGCTACCGGCCTGGGAGTATTTTATGGCCTGCGCGAAGTACTAAACATGAAAGACCAGATGGATAAGCTGGGCCTGAGTGTTGGTGTGGAAGGCAAGCGTGTAGTAGTACAAGGCCTGGGTAATGTAGGTTACCACTCTGCCAAATTCTTCCAGGAAGCCGGCGCTAAGATCGTAGGCCTGGCCGAATTTGAAGGCTCTATCTGGAACACGGATGGACTGGATGTGGACGCTGTTTTCGAGCACCGCAAGAAAACTGGCTCTATCCTTAACTATAAAGACGGTACTAACTTTGCCAAAAATACCGATGCACTGGAAATGGATTGTGATGTATTGATCCCTGCCGCACTCGAAAATGTGATCAATGGCACCAATGCTCCCAATGTAAAAGCCAAGATCATCGGAGAAGCAGCCAACGGTCCTTTAACTCCGGAAGCAGATGATATATTCGCCAAACGTGGTATACTGGTAGTGCCCGACATGTACCTCAATGCAGGTGGTGTAACGGTATCCTACTTTGAGTGGTTGAAAAACCTTAGCCACGTACGTTATGGCCGTATGGAAAAACGCTTTACCGAAAACCTCAATACCCATATCCTGGGACAAATTGAAGGTCTTACCGGTAAGCAGGTAGACAAAAAAGAGCGTGAGTTCATCATGCATGGCCCTGATGAAGTAGACCTTGTACGCAGCGGACTGGAAGAAACCATGATCACCGCTACCCGCGAGATCATGGAAGCCTGGAAAGCCAATCCCCAGGTACCAGACATGCGCACTGCCGCTTACTTAGTAGCCATCAACAAAGTGGCTACCAGCTATGCGGAACTGGGTATATTCCCATAGATCATATCCATCCCGAATCCCGGGAATATCTAATAGCTTGATCCCATTCGCTTTATGGCGGATGGGATTTTTTTTATCCGGCGAGGGAAAAATAGGTTAGATTTAAGTAACCTAAAAACTGCTTAGTCAAATGGAAAAATCAAAACTTTACCCGCAAGCGTATTTTCCTGCCGATAAGATAGAACATATCTTAAGCAAGGTGATCACCACTCAAAAAAATGACGAACCCGCGAGCTTCTACTACCTTACCAGGGGCGAAGAATCATGGCGCTTCGATAATGAAAGAGAGTACTTCGCAGAATACCGCAAAGAGCATGACAACTCCTTCCTGAAAAGATCTTACAAGCAACTGACCTTTAAGATCAGGTACGCCAAAAACAACTATACTGATATTACCGTGCAGGCTTCCACCAGCAACGAAATAGACAGCATATTTGAAGTATTTGAAAAACTATACCCAGGTTCAAAACAAAAACCTACCACTACCGCACCTTCCATTTTCGCTAATATTGACCCTGATACTTTTTAGGGTACCTGTATACGAACAGGTCTTACATCCCAGGAACTCCCCGATGTAATATATTGTATTGGCAACTGAACCCTGTTTGCCTTGTATGTATCCTATTGCCTCCCCCGTTAACATCCACTTAAGATGGCCATACAGGATATTAAGCGTAAATTCAGGATGTAGAACATCTTAAACTTTACAAAACTATCCGATATGGCTATACAGGAAATTGAATCACTTATTACACAGGAGGATGATCAATTAAAGAAATTACAGTGCATTGTAGAAGATACTATTAAAGAAGAAGAACTAATCAATGACAACCTGCTGAATCCACCTTTAGATATCCTGAGCCCTGGCCAAAAGATATCAGACAAGGTAGCCCGCTTTGGCGGCAGCTGGAAGTTTATTATCATTTTTACGCTGGTTATTTTTGTATGGATACTGTACAATTTATTAGGCCCGCACAAAGATTCCTTTGACCCCTATCCCTTCATTCTGCTCAACCTTGTATTGTCCTGCGTAGCCGCCCTCCAGGCTCCCGTTATTATGATGAGCCAGAACAGGCAGGAAGAAAAAGACAGAAAGAGAGCAGAAAATGATTACCTGGTAAACCTGAAAGCAGAGTTGGAAGTGAGGAGCCTCCAGAAGAAAGTAGACCTGCTGTTACAGGAACAGATCAAAACCTTGTATGACATGCAGCACAAACAGTTAGAAATGCTGAAAGACATTTGTGACAAACTGAACACGAAGGGATCATGAGCCAGGAAAAATCACCCCATATTCTCAATACCTCTTCCAACCTGCTGGGGTTTTGCCTCATTGTATTGACCTCTATCAAAATATCAAAGACAGGCAGCGCCACCATCATCGATGACATTACAGGCATGGCAGCCATCCTGCTCGTGATCAGTTGCATCCTTTCTTTTCTTTCCATGCGCTCAAAAGAGGAATTGCGCTCAGAAAAGATGGAAAGTGCCGCAGACATCGTTTTCCTGGTAGCATTGATCTTTATAGCACTCACGATCATTCTGGTTTCTTTCAACCTGCTGGTTTAGCTACCTCATTTGAGTGATTGGTACAGGATAGTAATAGCATTATTTTAGAAGGTGCTATTATTTCCTTCATTAAACCAGTCGCGATGTTGACAGAAGCCGAAAAGAAGCATATTGAATTGCAGGAAACCTACAAGGCCGAGGTAGCGGCTAAATTTAAGTCACCTGCAAAGATCAACCTCATAGAAACCACTACCAAGGTATTGCAGGGACTGGCCATTATCGTTGGCATCTGGGCCACCTGGCATGAATTCAGAAAATACAATGAAGAGAAAATAAGCAAAGTGGCTGAAGAGACCAGGCAGGCCAACAGGGATTTCTCCAAAATGTTTTATGAGAAACAACTGGAATACTATGCCGAAGCGGTAGAAGTGACTGCCATGCTGGCTAATGAAACGGCTGGTACCGATGACTATAAAACTGCCCGTCAAAAATTCTACCGCCTGTACTGGGGTAAATTGTCATTGGTAGAAGATAAACGAGTAGAAGCAAGGATGGTACAATTTGAACGTCTTCTGCAAAATTATGAAGGCAACCCAACAAAGGAAGATCGTATATGGGACGCCAGATCCCAAGTCTGGATACCGCTGCGAATGGTTGATCAGGCCGATATGCAATCTGCCTCTCTCCGGCTGGCACATGATGCCAGGATACATACGATCAATACCTGGATCGACTCAGTGGATAGGGCTAATTATAATGCGCTTCGATAACTTTCCGGAACCTTCGACAAAATGCATCTACCGGCTATCAAATCAGCCCGGCAGATGGTATAAAAGTGCTAATTTCGATGAGCAGAAGTATAGTTTATGTACCAGATTAGTCTTATTCCCAAAGAGGAACTACAGAATATTATTCCCTTGCTCCGCATTTTGAATGATGCCATCCCTGAAGACACGCTTCAGGAACGTTTAGCAGATATGAAGTTGCGCAATTATGAGTGTGCCGGCGTGTATGATAATGGCCGCCTGATCGGAATTTGCGGTATGTGGATACTCAACAAGTACTATGTAGGCAAACATATTGAGCCCGACAATGTGATGATATTGCCCGAATACCGCAATAAGGGAGTGGGCGAGCAAATGATGGCCTGGATATATGAATATGGCCGTTCAAAGGGATGTGTCGTTGCTGAACTCAACTGTTATATAGTGAATGATAAAGGTATCCGGTTCTGGGCCAACCAGGGCTTTAAGATCATTGGCTTTCACTTTCAAAAGAAATTACAATGAGCATTGATACTTCCCGCGTCTTTTTACGTCCTGTGCAGGTAACCTTCCTGGAAATGCATGAACAGCCTGCCAATACCATCCCTGCGGCTTTTAAATTGGATTTTCAACTGCTGCCCAAACCCATCAGTGTAAGTGATTACCGTAATTACTATTACGGCGTAGGTAAAGAATGGTACTGGCTCGACCGCATGGTAATGGAAGATGCCCTGCTCCATGAAAAGATCAATGCGCCCAATGTCGATATTTTTGTATTGTATATAGAAGACCAGCCTGCAGGCTTTGCAGAGTTTGTACGGGAAAAAGATCATGTGGAAATACTCTACTTCGGTTTATTCCCGGCATTTATCGGCAAGGGATACGGGCATTATTTCCTGCAAACCGTGATACAAAAAGCCTGGAGCTACCAGCCTCATCATATACAACTCAATACCTGCTCACTGGACCATCCCAATGCCCTGCCCATTTATAAAAAAGCCGGTTTCAAAGAAATAAGAACAGCCACCGAAGAACGCCGCATATTGAAATAATTAGAGCACATCCTTGTACCGGTTATACAGGTACGATACCAGCAGCAATATAACGCCCAGGGTAATAAAAGAGACGGTCTTGGTAATGGTGCCTGCTTCTGCCAGATCAAACACGAACAGCTTCAGGATCGTGATCACAAACAATACAATGGCAGCCAGCCGCAGGTATTTCTGTTTCCTGCGAATGCCATACACCACAAGCCCCAGTGCAAATAAACCCCAAATGATGCTAAGACCTACTTTGAACTGGTCCTGTGCGCCGGCCATGGAAGTCCAGTTAATATATTCATAGCTGATGATCCCCAATACGGTTAAATAGATCAACAAACGCCAGGCCTGCTGCATGATCGTGTCCACAATATATAGTCTTACGATGCGGCTACCCATCATTATGATCCATGCCAGCAGGCCAATAGTGGCATACCTCATCGCGATGGACCAGGCTCCCTTGGGGACTTGGGTCTGCTGTCTGAAATAGCCAACGTTCAGGTCATTCAAAGCAGGCAGCACAGCTATAAGCAAATAGCCGCACAACAAGGCTATACCTGCCAGCGAAGCCGTGGCCAGCCACCGGTTTTTGATCCAGCGCTGATTGAGGAACAAAACCGTAGCACCAAATACCTCAGTGTAGAGAAACAATACGGCAATCAACAGCAACTCACCATTTTCTATCCCATAGCCGGAAGACCAGCTACTTTCCCACTTCCACAGGGCATCTCTTACCTCCAGGAATGGAATATAATAACTGGTCAACAGTAGCAGTACTGGCACTACAAAATCAAAGAAAGTATTTGGGCCCGTTCTGTTCTCAGGCAACACCTTCCATTTCTTTTGGCAGGTTATCCAGGTGATCACCCCAAATGATAACATTACAAACAGGCCGGTAAAGAAAACCATATTCCCGAAGGGTGACTCGTGGTTTGATTCATATAACCATTGTGTGCGGTCCTGTATCAGGCTGGCAAAAGCGAGGATCACCAGGCCTATCGCCAGCTTTTCATAAAGCTCCGCCTGCCGGATGCGGCCAATCGCAAACAACAACACGGCTTCCGACGCCCAAAGCAGGGTGACCCAGTTACCATCCAATTGTACAGGAATAGCAATCGTGAGGAAAACCACCACCAGGCCGAGTACCAAATAGTATAATGACTTATCGGCCAGTTTCAGCCGCCTGATGATGATGCTCACCGTCAGGTGTACCAGGGCATTGGCTACAGTAAATATGCCGGGCCAGTAGCGGATATCATCATAATAATTCAACAGGCTATATCCCAATCCATAAAATATAAACGCATTGGTCAGGAGCAGAAACACATCACCGATATTGTATTGCTCTTTCCTGATGAGTTTGTAGGCCAGGAAAGTAGCATAGAAGAGGATATAAAAAGCAGTCAGAAAACCAAAGGCCAATGGGAAATGCTGTCCATTGTAATCAGATAAGTACCATATACCATAAATGCCCCAGGTAGCGACATAGGCTACGTAAAACAGGGTCTTCCAGTATTTGTAGAATGATAAGACGAGTATACCGGTATTAATGATGAGCATATAGGAGAACAGTATCTCAAAACGGCCCGAATTATTGCTTAGTAAAAAAGGAATGGCATAGGCGCCTACCTGCGCAAGGTGAGCTATTATCACCTGGTTGTACCAAACTGCCACATACACAATGGCGGTGGTAAACAACAACATCAGGCCAAAGGCTGCCATCTGGGGCAGCATCCCATAAAAGCTCCAGGCTATATAGGTAATGAAATACAACACACAGAGTCCACCTCCCATTAATACAGAACTATAGGTCTCATATTTCTTTTTCAGTTTCAGGGCAACTGCTATCAGGGCCAGTCCGCTCACATAACCATTCACGATACGCACTATCGGGCTTACGAGGTTATGCTCAATGGCATAGCGCGCTCCAATGAAAATACCTACGATGGTAACCAATATGCCCACCTTGCTGGCCAGGTTCTTTCCGATAAATTCTTCAAAAGAACGGGATTTATTATTGCCAGCTGGTGCGGCAGCATGTACAGGTGCCGCCACCGGCTTACGGGAAGGAGCAGTGACTGTTTCTGTATATTCAATAACTTTTTCAGGGATGTGTTGCTTTTCGGCAACGGGTTGTTTACTCACCTGTCTTTTCAGCTCATCCAACTCATTCATGAGGGCCAGGAGTTGTTTACCAAGATGCGTTTGTTGCGCAGCCAGTTCGCCGATGTGACGGGTTAGTTCATCCATTTTTTCCTGCAGTGTACCCATAAAGGAGGGGTTGGTTACATTAAAGAAATATAAGAAGCGTTAAGAGCCATCTAATTTATAAATACAGGTAGTATATCAAGGGGTTGTAGCTGTTGCTCACGCTTTTCAAATCCCGCACAGTAATGCCCGTTGGTAACGACCAGGAAAGGCACAGGAACGGCTATATTATACCGCAGCACTTGTTGCAAAACAGATTCATCGAGATTTACCTCCATGGCCTTGCATTCCACCATCAGCCAGGGCATGTGCTGCCGGTTGTACACCAATACATCAAACCGTTTCCGGAGCTCACCCAGTTTTAACTCTCTTTCAACAGCGATCAGGGAAGCAGGATACCGCATCGTTTGCACCAGGTATTGCAGGAAATTCTGTCGCACCCATTCCTCCGGAGTTAAGCGTACCCATAACCGGCGCAGCTCATCGAAGATGAGTTCTTTGCCTTCTTCTTCCCTGATGCGGAACGGAAATGATGGATACTCAATGCGGATCATGGGCCAAATCTAAGGCTAAGTGCCGAAAGGGCGAAAGGAGATGTGAGCAACGGCGGCTGGTATATAAATTCCCCTTTATTTGAGGAAAATGCACGAAATTTAACCCTTAATATGAAGACAAAAGAAGATATAGTTCAAAACTGGCTTCCCCGTTATACAGGAGAGTCCCTGAAGAATTTTGGCAAGTATATCCTGCTTACCAATTTCAGCAACTATGTGAAAATGTTTGCAGAGTGGAACAATGTTCCTATCGTTGGGCTCGACCGTCCCATGCAATGCGCCACCGCCGAAAACATTACCATCGTCAACTTTGGAATGGGCAGCCCTACCGCCGCCACGGTGATGGACCTGCTTACCGCTATTGAGCCCGAGGCCGTTCTTTTCCTCGGCAAATGCGGCGGATTGAAAAAGCGCAATAATATTGGCGACCTGATCTTACCCATTGCAGCAATAAGGGGAGAAGGTACATCCAATGATTATTTTCCACCTGAAGTGCCGGCCCTGCCCGCCTTCGCCCTGCAAAAAGCAGTATCTACCACCATACGGGATTATGGAGTGGATTACTGGACGGGCACTGTGTATACAACCAACCGCCGCGTATGGGAGCATGATGAACATTTCAAAGAATACCTGCAACGCATCCGCAGTTATGCTATTGATATGGAAACAGCTACCATTTTTTCTGTAGGTTTTTACAACAAGATCCCTACCGGCGCCTTGCTGCTGGTGAGCGATTCGCCCATGATACCGGAAGGTGTGAAAACAGAAGAGAGTGATAAAGCAGTAACGGCTAATTATGTGGAGCGTCATTTACGCATTGGCATCGACTCCCTGAAACAGCTCATCAATAACGGGCTTACCGTACGACATTTGAAATTCTGATCATAACACCCTTCGACGGGCTCAGGGTGACAGTTTAAAGTTCTGATAATACTATTGTTCCTTACATGGCCAACCCCCTTTTACAGATCAATAACCTGCAGGTAGATTTCGTAACAGAAATTGGTACTACCACAGCGATCAATAATATCTCCCTGGAAGTACAGCGTGGTGAAATAGTAGCCATTGTGGGCGAATCAGGATCGGGCAAATCAGTTACTTCCTTGTCTATTCTTCAATTATTGCCTACACCGCCAGCCCGCTATACACAGGGTAATATCTTATTCTCGCCTGATGGTAAAACTTCCGTTAACCTGCTCACGCAAACGCCACAGCAGCTGCGGGCCATAAGAGGCAACCAGGTGGCCATGATCTTCCAGGAGCCGATGAGCTCTCTGAACCCGGTATTCACCTGCGGCGACCAGGTAATGGAAGCCATCCGTCTGCACCGGAAATTATCCAAAGAAAAAGCTACGCAAAAAACGATAGAGCTGTTTGAGAAGGTAAAGCTTCCCAATCCGGCACAACTGTTTCACCGCTACCCCCACCAACTAAGTGGCGGACAAAAGCAACGGGTGATGATTGCGATGGCCATGAGTTGTGAACCCGATCTCTTGATCTGTGATGAACCTACTACAGCCCTGGATGTAACAGTACAGAAAACAATATTGCAGCTCATCAAATCCCTGCAGCAAACCGGACAGATGGGCGTTATTTTTATTACGCACGACCTGAGCGTAGTAGCCGAAATAGCTGATAAAGCAGTGGTGATGTACAAAGGGAATATTGTAGAGCAGGGAACCATTACCCAGCTGTTCAGCAATCCGCAACACCCCTATACCAAAGGATTACTGGCCTGTCGGCCGATATTGCATCCCAAGGGAGAGCGGCTGCCGGTAGTGAGTGATTTTCTGGAAGGGAGGAGAGAGAATATAGAATACAGAATTCAGCATACAGAAGAATACAGCGCGGCAGGATACGACAACCTAAAGCCTTCGATTGAAAACCAGCCATCGGATACCCGGCTCAAGACTCCAGGCTTTGAACTCAAGACTCAGAACTCTGAACTTCATACTCCCGACTCCCCACTCCTGACTGTAGATCATCTCAGCGTATGGTTTCCTTCGAAGAAAACATTCCTGGGCAAGCCGCTGGAATATACCAAGGCAGTAGACGATGTGAGTTTTGATGTGTACAAAGGTGAAACACTGGGACTGGTAGGAGAATCGGGCTGTGGCAAAACCACGCTGGGCCGAACAATACTCCGTCTTATTGAACCCACCAAAGGAAGCATCTTATACAACGGCATAGACCTGACCGCAAAAAAAAGAGATGAGCTAAAGGCCCTCCGCAAAGATATACAGATCGTTTTCCAGGACCCCTACTCTTCTCTCAATCCACGGCTCACCATTGGTGAAGCCATTGCCGAACCGCTGAAAGTACATCGGCTGCTGTCAACAGATAAGCAACGAAAGGATAAAGTAGTGGAACTGCTGGAAAAGGTAGATCTGAAAGCTGAACATTTTGACCGGTACCCGCATGAGTTTTCCGGCGGCCAACGCCAGCGGATCGTAATTGCCAGGGCCCTGGCACTCAACCCCTCCTTCGTGGTGTGTGATGAATCCGTATCTGCACTGGATGTAAGTGTACAGGCACAGGTATTGAACCTGCTCAATGACCTCAAAAAAGAATTCGGCTTCACCATTATCTTTATCTCGCACGACCTTTCGGTCGTACGTTACATCAGCGATCGTATTATGGTGATGAACAAAGGAAAGATCGAAGAGATCGGGGATGCAGAGCAGGTATACTTTCATCCCAAACAAGCGTATACACAACAATTGATTGCGTCTATCCCGAAAGGAGTCATTAGTTGATCGGAGAAATGGTTGACAGCGTGACATGACTCTGTCAACCTATAGTGTATTAATTATTCAGTTTAATCGCGGTATCTCCTGCTCTTCACCATTTCCGACATGTACCCTTTGTACAACCTGAAGTTGCGGGCCTCATAGAACTCCGAAGCACTGCTGCGCTTCGAATAGATCATCTCTTTCAGCATTTTCTCCAGTTGCTCTTTTACCGGCGTATCGTTTTCCAGTTTCCTTTCTTCCCTCGAGGTAAACTCGTCATCCTCCACACTCACCTCATCCGTCTTTTCCGGTTGCATGCCTACTGAAGCCAGCTGCCAGCTTATATCATCCCGCATCTTTTTGTATTTGTAGAAATATACATACCCCTTTTTGCCTTTATAAGTAACGGGTAGTTTATCCAGGTACACAAGGGTATCTATCTTTTCAGACCTGTTGGCTCCATCGACCAGAAGGCTGCGGGTTATTTCAAGCTGGGTCTTGTATTGGGATGGGAACTTGTCCGTCATTTTCAGCTTTTCCAGGTCGGCATAGAATTCACTCCGGTATTCATCGAGTTTGGCATATTTACCGAAAAGAGAATCCGGTACCGGCTGTTTATTACGTAACAATAAGAGGAAAGAATTGTACAACAATCGCCTGTCGCCTGTTTTCATCAATTGCTCAAAGAATGATTGCACACCCGGATGTTTATCGCGGAAGGGCAATAACAAAGCGGCATATTGCTCCAGGGCTTCATTGCCATTATCTATTTCCTGGTCCTCTTCCTCATCATCTGCATAGCCCAGCAATGCAGCAGCTCCACTCTTGTCTTTTTTGCCGGCGCGTTCTATTTTCACTTTGCCTTCAGCTGCTACCTGCTTTTTCAGCAGTTGCTTTCCATCGAGGTATAGCTTACCAAAATAAGGTTCATAATCTGCCGCTTTCAGAAAGCCGCTATCTACCATCACCTTCAACAGGCTCATCACCTGGCTTTCATAGTCATCAATGTGCATCAGCTGCAGGATATCCGGAAATATGGTTTTGGTGAGCGCCAGGGTATCATACAGGTCATACCAGCCATCACCCATGCCAGCCATTGCTATATCAAGGTACCGGCGAGTGCCGGCGGACATAGAAGGGTAGATCGTCGTATGCCAGCCGGGCGTTACCGACAACGCATCATCATCCCAGGAATTTCCTTCATCAATAGGTGGTTCCTGCAATATCAAATCCTTAAAGGCTTTAAAAGAAGCTTGTGTACGCTGACTGGTCAGGGCATTCAGTATAGCGTGTTGAAGATCGGCGGTATCTTTTATCTTCCAGTACAAAGTCTGCAGGTAAGTAGTCGCACTATTGTCTTTAAACCTGCCCAGCCGGCCTATCAGGTACTTTTTGGTGCGCAGGTATTCTGTATGATCCCAGTTGAGGGAGTCGATAGTCTGTTTTAACAGCGGTACATCCGTTGAATCAAAATGTACGCGCAAGATAGCCCTGGCTGCTTTACGGGCTGTTAAGCTGTCTTTGCTGAACAGGGTTGCCACCACCTCACGGGTCCTGCGGGTAAATATCGATTCTCCTTTCAGGGTATCTGACGGGGTAAAGCTGCTATAGAAATTTTGCAGAAAGGTACTGGGGCGGCTTAAGGTATCAGTAAGTGTAGCAATATTAAATAAATGCCCGTCCTTGTACCATGTTTTAACTATCAGTAAACGGCTGCTGCCGGTATCTGAATAGCGCTTCTCCCAGACTTTTGTGCCATTGGTCAAATTATATCGCTTATCCAGTCGGGTAATATAGGTACTGTCCTCATTCCAGATGGCATCCACACTCTCTTTCCAGAACGATGCACTGTCTTTCCAATAAGTGTATTTAGGTAAGGCTGTATAAGTAACCAATATTTTTTCTCCGGTGGTATCATTGCCTATGACAGAATACTTTTCGCCACCCGCTCCCATTAGCTCTTCCCCGCCCATTTCTTCAAAGGCCATCCGGTAGATATCTTCCATGCCGGCTGCATCCTCGTTCTTACCAGCATCAGGAAATACAGGAGATTGTACGGTGTAATGCAGGGTAGTATCTGTTCTTAATTTTACAGCAGGGTAGATAAAGGGTTGTATAGTAAAGGAGCCTAAAAACCGGTTTATATTTGGATCCTCTTTTTTGTACCTGGCTATTACAGCGTAATAAATGGGCCCGCGGATAATATACCGGGCAGCACTATAACTGCCATCCTTATGACTGTATTTGACTTCCAGTGCAGGATATCCATTTACTGAAATGAACTTCCGGCTTAGCTGTTTATCTATAAAGGTTGAATAACCATAGCTTTCATCGACCAGGTTCAGTTCAAAACTATCTTCCTCCAGGAAAGAATAATTGTGGAGGTTCACTTTCATCACCAGGTAACTATTGCCATCCTGTTTGTCCCAGGCACTGTATTCCAGCCTGTCCGTACCGACATTGTTATCGCGCAATAAAGCAGGCGTATGGGGCACTTGTATGCTGAATCCACCTGTAGCAGGCTGCCAGGTTTGCCATTCACCGGCATTGTATTCTTTTAATTGCACGGATTGAAAAAACTTATTTGCTTCCGTCCCGCTGGTAACGTATTCGCCATTGCCGCTCATTTTGAACAGGATGAGTTCAAAAGGCGTAATGAAAATATTATACCGTTGGTAATCACCGCGCCTGGTGCGGTTTACTATATCGTATCCCTTGTAGCCATTTTTCGTAATCGCCGTCTTCTTTACTATTTTGCCTGGCACATTTTCATATAAGAGGCTGTCTACTTTCCTGGATACCGTTTCCGTGCTGTGCCCCAATGCAAGGCTATTGGTCTTGATGCGCGTTACCATATAATAAGCGCCATTAACCAGGTCTGCATATTGCACTACATCCATGCCGTTCCATTCGGTAAACTGGTAGAACTTTCTGCCGGGAATACTCACTTTGTAAAAGCCATCACCCGGACTTTGGGTAGTATAAGTGTGAGCCATCCGCAGCTTTTCAATAGATTCCTTTTGTACGCTGTTGCGGTCATCCATCATTACGGGGCGCAGGGTATATCCCTTCTGCCGCAGCATTTCAATCACTCCTCTTTTGCCTGGCAGGTGGGCAGCGCCTACACCTACAAACAGGGATTGCTTTTTGATAATGGAGTCAATAGAGTTGGCCTGTATTTCATTGCGCTTGAATAAAAACTTTTCCTGGAAGGCATCAGAAAATACCGCCATCGCTTCCAGCGAATCCAGCAGATCGAGATCACCCCGGCGGTAAGCTTCTTCTACTTTTTTAGGATTGGTCATCATGCCTTCCATGTCATAACTCTTCTTTTTCTTTTTCTGATCACGGATCATGTCTTTATAAGCTTCCTTGACGAGCTTCTCACTTTCTTCAAAGTTCTCTACCCCACTGAGACGCTTACCCAGTTTTTTCCCTATCTGGAAAATGTACATATCGAGAAAGGTATCTTCTTCAAAGTCGGCGGTGCGGGCACCATCAGTACGGTACAACATGCCATTGATCATGGAAGGTTCAACAGACAGGGCCGCTTTGATGGCTTCATCATAACTATCGATGGCAAAGGTGGTGATGCGCATATTGTCCGTAGCAGCCTGTCCATCTCCACGGCCCAGGTTGTTGCTGCCTTTTCCCTTTGCGCCAAAAAAACTCGATTTGCTGTAATCGTCCTGCCAGGTTTCGGGATTGGTTTCCAGCGCAACTACTTCAGCGCTTTTGATGGCATTGTAAAAGGTATCGCCCAGGTGAAAGGCCAGTTTATCACTTACATGCATAGTGCCAAAGAGATAAGATGGCTTTTTGAGGCCATTGCCAGTGATCTCCCATAAGAGGCTCGGATACTTTTTGTTGATATCCTTCACCGGCGGCCTGGCGGCAGGCGGTAGCTTAGTCGTCCTGGCACGTTGCTGGGCCAGCAAAGGCATCGTAAAGAAAGAGAGCAGGAGAAGGAAGGAGAAGACTGTTTTTCTCATACAAAAGGGAGGGTTTATGAGGTATCCGGGGAAAAAACGGATCGCCGTTTAAAGGTAGTTCATCCGCCTCCCGGTGGCCCTGTGAAAGATGCTAAAAACGCCTGAAATCATAAAATATTTGCTGTTTTTGTTTTCTTAAATTGCTATCCCTGTGGGAATTGGACATATAAGCCGTGGGTTTTTACTTTATTTTTTCATATGGCCCTTTTTTGCTACCTTCGCCCGCTTGAAATTTATGCCTGACATGTTATCAAACCTGGTGCCGTAAGACCTCGTTTGTCCCGGAGCAGTTTCCCCGACGTACCCGCTCTTACTACCGCTTGGTATCATGTGGCTACCTACCGTAATAAAATTGTTATAATTCACATGAAACTGTCACAGTTCAGGTTTGATTTACCGCTTAATCTTATTGCCCAACACCCTACGAAGAAACGTGAAGATGCCCGCCTGATGGTGGTTCATCGTAAAACCGGCCAGATTGAAAACAAGCATTTCCGCGACATCATGGATTATTTTGATGACAAGGATGTATTTGTAGTCAATAATACCAAGGTGTTTCCTGCCCGTATGTATGGCCGCAAGGAGAAAACAGGTGCTAAAATTGAAGTATTCCTTTTAAGAGAATTGAATAAGCCCAACCGTCTTTGGGACGTGATCGTTGATCCCGCCCGTAAGATCCGTGTTGGTAATAAGCTCTATTTCGGCGAAAACGATGAGCTGGTAGCGGAAGTAATCGACAACACTACTTCCCGCGGCCGCACCATCCGTTTCCTGTGGGATGGCACAGACGATGAATTCCGTCAGATGCTGGAATTCCTGGGTGAAACGCCGCTGCCAAAATACATAAAACGTAAACCGGAAGCGGAAGACAAAGAACGTTTCCAAACCGTTTATGCCAAGCACGAGGGTGCTGTAGCCGCTCCTACTGCCGGTCTGCACTTCAGCATTGAATTGATCAAAAGGCTGGAAATTAAAGGTATCCGCTTTGCAGAGGTAACCCTGCATACCGGTCTCGGTACTTTCCGCCCCATTGAAGTAGAAGACCTCAGCAAACACAAAATGGACGCTGAATACTACCGCATAGAAGATACAGCCTGCAAGATCGTGAACAAAGCCATTGAAGGCAATCACCGTATCTGTTCAGTAGGTACTACTACCATGCGTGCACTGGAATCTTCCTACACTGCTGAAAAGCTGTTGAAACCTTCTGAAGGCTGGACGAATATCTTCATCCACCCTCCTTACCAGTTCAACATTGCCGATGCCCTGGTGACCAACCTGCACCTGCCTAAGACCAGCCTGCTGATCATGACCTGTGCTTTTGCCGGTTATGACCTGGCTATGGAAGCCTATAAAAAGGCCATCAAGGACAAGTATCGTTTCTTCAGCTATGGCGATGCCATGATCGTGATCTAAGCCAGTTTCGTGCTTGGAGTTCCGGGGTTCCGGGTTCTTCCGGCTCAAACGACCTCATAAACAGAAAGCCTCACTTAAGTGGGGCTTTTCTTTTGCCCCCCTTTCATATGCTGGCTGCTTGTATTACTTTCGCACTCGTTATGAGCCATTCCAACAAAATACGCATCCTGGAAACCATCCGGCAGGGACAGATCGGCGGAGGGGAAAGTCACTTATTGAGCCTGGTAGAGAACCTGGACAAAGACCGCTATGAACCGGTGGTGCTTTCTTTTACCGAAGGCCCGATGGTAGACAGGCTGAAGGAAATGGGCATACAAACGGAAGTGATCTATACCGAGAAGCCCTTCGATATCAGTAAATGGAAGCGTGTAAAGGCATTTATACAGGCCAATAATATCCAGCTGGTGCATGCGCATGGCACCCGGGCCAATTCGAATGTGTTCTGGGCTACCAAGAAACTGAAGCTGCCCCTGGTGTATACCATCCATGGCTGGTCGTTCCATGATGACCAAAACCCCTTGATCAAAAAGGTGCGTGTGATGGGGGAACAATTGCTGACGAAGAAATCAGATATCAATATCTCGGTTTCCGCCTCCAACCAGCAAAGTGGCAAGAAAACCTTCAAAGGATTTGAGTCGGTAGTGGTGAACAACGGCATTAACCAGCATAAATTCGATCCTTCCCGCTCTTTCAAAGATGTACGGAGTGAGTTGAATATACCCAGGGATGTAACGCTGGTGCTCTTCGTGGCCCGTTTTATTCACCAGAAGCAGCCGCTGAAGCTGATCAGTGCTTTTGCCAATGCGGTGAAGCAATTGCCTTCCCTGCGTTTGTTGATGGTAGGTGATGGCGATCAGAAGCCGGAAGCGCTGGAGATGGTTAAGCAGTTGGGCATTGCGGAGCAGGTGATCTTTGCGCCTTTCCGCCAGGATGTGCCGGATGTGCTGGCTGCTGCCGATGTATTTGTGCTGCCTTCTTTGTGGGAAGGACTGCCCATCGGATTGCTGGAAGCCATGGCCATGGGTAAGGCGATTATCGGCACGCAGGTGGATGGCACATCAGAAGTAATTCAACACAATGGAAATGGTCTTTTACTCCCGGTGGAGACCTTAGATAATACCCTGCCGCAAACGATCATTCAACTAACTGATCCGGCGCTGCGCGAACGTCTGGGCAAAGCAGCCAGGGCCACCATCAGTTCTACCTACAGTGCTGCCACCATGACGCGGCAGATCGAGGGCCTGTATGAGGGGTTGCTGAAGAAATACAAGGCTGCGCCTTAACCATAGACATTATTAGTCGTAATACCTGGTAGTATAGATCGTGTTCAACACATTAAAGTATATCCAATTGGAATATATCTTTTTATCCGTTAAGATATTATTCCGGTAAATACACCGCATTCGATACGCACCCTTTTCGAACTTGTATACCTGATCCAGGTGGAATTTGTGCAAAACAGAATCACCTGCGCTTAAAGGTATCTTCTCAATTTTATCTACTATATTTTCCTTAAGACCATTTGGCGGATCGCTGAAAACCGGGACACGCTGATACAAAGATCTTTGAGAATACTTTTTAAAGTCATTACGCTCCTTCTTTTCAATCTCAAGGTTGAAGTTGGTCCATTTATCATCATGATAACCTTCCTCCAGGTTTTTATAGGCAATTATGCTTCCATTAGTTATGTTTTTTATAGTAACCGTTAAATAAACGCCGGCTGAGTCTTTTACATCGGTGTAAGGAAGAGATACCACACATATGATTGAGGTGTCTCTTTTTTCCTGGGCAAGTGCGGGACCTGCCCACCCTGCCAGCATTAACACCAGCAATAATCGCATACCTCTATTCATGGTTAATAAAAATTTATATTAATATAGTTTGATAAGGCACATAAATCGTCAATATACTTTTTTCGTACTTCTGAAGGTACCTGGAGCAGTAGCTTTTGGATCGTTGCTGCATGTTTTTTAACAAGATCTGCTGCATCCGGCTCGCTACCTATTTTCCCCAGTGCTATTGCGACATAATTATTTGTTTCAGCTTCGGTATAACAGGGCAGGTCGTTATTTAAGATTGATATTGAATATGCTTGAAATTCGGCCATTCTCTCTGTCTGATCCGGAATCCCGAAATCATCCTGGTATTGCATAACATGTATCAACTCATGATATATTGCCCTGACCAACCAGCCAAACGAAAGTTTACCATTTTTGACATCATCCCAAAAATTGGTATAGAAAGTAACAAGATTTTTCTTGTCAGTATTTACAGGATCAGTAACAGCAGCCGCACTATTTTCCTTAACCACTTTCAATTCATGAAAGTTTAACCTGAAATACTTTCTTTCTACCTTGTTTAAGAGCCTGTAATTGTTGTATATCTCGTTAAAAGCGCCTTCATAATCTTTATTTTCGAGTTTTTTTCTGACCTCTGTCTCTACCTCGTCGTTTGCTTTTTTCTGTTTTTCACCCTGTCTGATGGAGTACTCCAATTGAAGCTGTACCCATCTGATCTGAGCATCAATGCCTGTATACCTCACTCCACCATTGATATCCTCTACAGCCATTCCATCAGGATCTATAAACCGGAGAGGATTATTTACCGCGTAATTGTAAGGGCTATGTCTTCTATATTGTTCAGCGAGACCATCCTGTACATGCCATCTCCCGATCTGTGCATCATACATTCTGGCCCCATAATCGTACCATTCCAGTCCACTGCCATCGCTGAACTCCCTCTCCTGCTTCTCCTTACCATTGTATTCGTATTTATTATCCAGGTTGCTTATAGATTTGGAACTAATACCGGCCATGGTAAGCCCAAAAGGATAATAGTGAGTTTCTTCTAAAACAGGACCTGCCGTATGGATCACTTGCAGGTTATCAAAGAACACAGGATAATTGCTCTCATTACTACAATATATGAAGATATACCCATTTTTGGGAGCTTGCAGGGTAGGTATGGTGCTGTTGTCGTGCGTTTTAACAGAACCTGCTGATCCTATCCTGTCAGACCCTCCCCCGGCATAGTTAAACTGCTCATCCAGGAAGATCCAGTTGATATAGGCCCAGGGCGCCTGATAACCAGGATCGTCTGTCCGGCTTAGGAAAGGCGTAATGGCATCGGTAAAGCCCGGGGTAGCCAAGGCCCCTGCCGTTATACCTTTACTTGCCATTGCCTGGCTTCCCAGAAAGGCATCCAGCAGGGTGGCCACCGGCAGCGCATTTTTTTCGGTAAAATTACCCCCTGCATTAAACCAGTAGGATTTGCCAAAAATATTGATCTGGTCGCCTACCATTACTTTGAGGGTAATACCCAGACCGGTTTTGTTTTCTGTTGCATTCAGCCTGTACAATTTCTGACTGGTGGCAGTTACGGTACTATTAGGATTATTATTTACGGGAGGATCCAATACACCTGGCCCTCCATTTTTATTGGGATAATTTGTAATGCCGGTAGCCTCTTCTTTTGGAACGATAAAGTTACCATTTATGCTATAGAAGTCTTTTTCCTTGTATACTGCATTGGGAGTTCCATCGGTGGTTAGGCTACCTTCGAGCGTAGCAGCAGGATAGATATGTTGTTTACGCTCTTCAGTAAGTACCATCCGTACGTTGCCCACGTGGTCTTTCACAAAATAATCATACACAAAAGCAGCCGGCGTAGTGCCCTCAGCCGGGATATAACGAATGCGGCCTTCTTCCTGAGCTATGAACTGCAGCCTGGCAGTATAATTGTCCTGCGGACCTGGAGGAGGTGTACCACCTGTGGTAGTCTTACTTTCATATACCAGACCAGCTATGTAGTCGGTAATGGTGGTGACCGTTTTACCACTCACCGAAACATCCACCACCTTCTTTTGCAGTTTAATTCCGGCAGCATCGTAGAGATACGTAATAATACCTTTATCAGTTGTTCCGGCATCATTTTTTACTGTGATCTGCCAGGGCAGGTTGAGATGATTGTATACAATTGCCCCTCCTGTAGTTTGATCTATATCTATTGTTCCCCTCATTCCTTTATTCAGGTCACTGATCATGTTGCCATTCTTGTCATATCCATAATCATTGCCTGTGGTATTTTTGTCGGTGAAATCCCCCAGTTTGTTGTCGATGGTACCCAAATCAATTTCCCGCACCTTTTGCAGCTTATTGCTATTAGTATGATAAGTGTATTCCAGGTTGTCAATCTTTGCACTGCTGTTCAGCTTTAAACCCCATTGTTGCAAGGCCATGATATTGCCATTCTCATCATAAGCCGGCAAACCCAGGTCTGTATTACCCATTATCATATCAAAGTTCATAGTACTATTCTCAGTATAGCTCGCGCCATTATACTGTCCAAAATCAGCACTCAACAAGCGGTTTACGGGATCGTAGCTAAACCCGTAGGACCTCTTTTGTCCATCCCCACTACTACGCCATTTCATACCGGCAATGTTACCATTGAGTTGTTTGACATCAAACCCCCAATCATAGTTCAACTCCATACCAAACCAACGATCACCCGTTCCCTCCACAGCAACATATCCCTTGTTTATGCCTTGCAGCCACCCCCTTACATTGTAAGTGTAATCCAGTGTTTCAATCGGGAGGTTGGTATAACTACCAGTATTTGGATCTTTTTTACGCCCAAGTTCTTTCTTCTTCAACTGGCCCAGCTCATCGTACTCGTTGCTGGCAATAAGGGTAGTCGTTCCATCATTTACCGTCTTCCAGGTTTTCAACAGCCGTCCCCGGTGATCGTAAAAATGATTGGTCCGTATACGCAGGGGATCACTACCAGCATCAGGGTTGCTGTGCACCAGGTAGGTGCAGAGGGTCTTTCCGCTAAAGTCGTTCAAAGTCGTAATAATATCCGTTTGGAACTTATGATTCTCAGCCTGGATCTGAATCACCCTGCCTTTTTCATCATAGAAGGTTACAGTTGATAACCACTGACCTGCCGCCGGGTTATTGGGATCCTGGATAAGTCTGGTCCTGGTACCAGTCATCCTTCCGGCCGTTCGCAAGGAAGCATTGACCGGCAATGCTTCAGCATGAGGGTTTATGTTGGTTCCAACGCCTGCACTGAGCTGACTGTTATAAGTGCTGTTATAAACTTTAGAAGTCCATCCGTAATTATCGTAATAGGTGATAGTGAGCGCAACAAAGGATCCATTATCCGGGATAGCATATTTATCGACAACAACCCCTTCCACCATCGCTGCCATACCTGTGCCGGAAGCAACGATAAATATATTGGCGGAAAAGCCAGCCTCACCTACGAATCCTGCATTCATTGTGATTGAATTGGTAGCTACCTGGGCAGTATTGTAGGTTCCCTGTAAGGTGATATCCGCAAGCGTGCCGGGAGGCGGCGGGAAAGTCATGGCCGTCTGACTGGTCACGTAGGCCTGTAAGGCAGCTGGTGTGCCTGCCCAGGTAGTAATACCGGTAATGAGCGGGCGGCTGGTGGCATCATATAAGGTAGTAGCCCATTGGTTTTTAAGTCTCAGGTTGGCATCCTGATTGAAGACCAACCGGTCGTTCACATCATAGACCATGTAAACCCAGCCAGCTCCTGGCACCTTTTTGGCAATCAGGCGACTACGGTGATCATATTCATAGCGGTAACACAACTCGTTGATCAGGGAAGTTTTTCCTGCAATGGTCCAATCACCCCGGATAGCTTCCACCGCTTTGGGAGAAAGTACGAAACGCAGACGATTCAGGTCGTCATAAATATAATAGGTACATAAAAAACCGGAATAGCCACTATAATCCGCTGCAATAGCACCTGCCTGTACCTTTTTCAAAATGATCTGCCCGTCCTTATCCTTGTATTCGACCACTGCATGGCCCCGTTCATCGATCATTACACTTTTATAGAGTTGCCCAGGTCCATAATAAGTGCCGGAAGCAGGAGTAGGAATATTGATCGTCTCCTCATTGCCGGAATAGGTGAGGGCATTGTTGAAGATGTTCCAGATCACGACTTCATCAGCGCTCCCATTGAGCAGGTGTTTTTGCTCCATTCCTTTATTATTGCCTGCCCAACTATTGCCAGGCGCCATGGATTTTTCTACCCTGTTGAGCGGAGAAGCTTCAAAATTGATCTTGCCGTAGAAAACCTTTTCGGCCGGATCCAGGTACTGCCCTTCGAGATAGGTCTTTTGCTCTACAAAAGGATCAGGACGGAAAAGACCATCGGATGCACCCGAGGCATAAGGCATGAATTTATAGGCTTCCCGGCCGTATTCGTCATAATGAACAGCCGTTACCACATCCCTGGGAGTCGTTCCTGCAGTGGCCTGCCTGATCACTGTCTGCAAAGGGCGGCCGAGCCCATCATAGTAAGCCGTGGTTTGCCTTACCTCACTATATGAGGCACCTGTCATTACAGCAGATTCGGAGAAGGGCTTCAACGCTTCAAAGGTGCGGATATAATTCAGTGGATAGGCGCCCGAATATCCTGCCGGCGTATAAGCATTTGTCACTACAGGTATGGTAGATGCCAGGTTGGGTTTATTGGTTTGCAACTGCCCAACTGCTGTTATGGTGACAAGGATCAACAACCATAACAGGGAACAATGTTTTGTACTATTCAAAGACATGCCTGAAGATTGAATTTTTGAAAATGCTGGTTACTGCACCTGGAATTGGTACTCGAATTTTTTGATCACGTTACGATCCTGGTCCCGCACGAGCATCAGTCGGCCGAATACATCATACTCATAAAAAGTGATACGGTTACTAGCGTCCGTGATACTTGAAATACCGATCAGCGGATCATGTGTATAAGTCTTCATGAGTATTCCTTCCTGAACCAATCGCACCTCATCGATAAGCCCGCTACCTGTAATTTGAAAGCTGGACACTCCGGTTACCGCATGCCTGAAACAATTCCAATTACCTATTGAAGCTATTTTTAAGGGACTTCCCTGGGTTACAGGAATATTGAAAGGAGAAGTATTGGTAGTCCAATAAGTAAGAATATAAGTTTTTGACGGATAGAACAAAGTTCCCCCCAGGCTACCGTTTGATAATTGGTAACACATTTTACCAGTCAGGGCATCGGTAGTCACTCGCTGACTGCCCGAGATAATCCAGTTACCAGTTTCTCCGGGCTCAAATCCGGTATAAGCAATATCATAGTCATCAGCATTGGAAACTTCGGCAATGATCGAAGTATAAGCATCATTCCAAAGTAAGCCAGTTTTTAGTCCTTTGTGGGTCACCCTAAACAAAGATCTGTAGGGTCCATATTCGTTAAATACCGTTTCCGTTTCCAGGTTGCCACCACGGGTGGAAGTTTCAATTTTGTCTTTTACAATTTGTCCTTCATCCTTGTAAGAAAACCTGACCTTTGTCTTTTCAACATTATCAAGCAATGTTCGTTGCTCCAGAAGATAATTCCAGAGGTGATTATCCTTTAATTTTTGTTCAATCGAGCCTGGCGCTGACGATACGTCGGCAGGATATACATTCTGGACAACCTTTGTTTCTTGCTTGCTATTGGTAACTTGTGCCTGCGATAGCTGTCCCTTGCTATTATAAGTAAAGGTTTCGGTCAGAAGTGAACTATTACCCTGCGCATATTGCCTGGTTTGTTTTTGCTTCAATACAAACCATCTTGAATTGATAGGATAAAAATGGATCCGGTATTGTTTATTATTGCCATGGGGGGCAGCAGGCCATATATCCGTTGGGCCCATAAAGCTGCATGGGCTATCTCCAAAGAAAGTAGAAAATATTTTTACTCCTGCAAAAGAAATTTGACTCAAAGGATCATACTCATAGTTAGTTTCAGCCAATAGGCTACCTGCGCCATTATAGACCATTTCCTTACTCACACTCCCATTCAGCAGTCGTGGGTTATCGGGATTATTGATCTTCCATTCACTTTCCAGGTTATTATACTCAAACACACGCTTTCCATTTGCTACTCCGGCAGCATCTACCTGGGTCTCTTCTACCCGTGAATACCCTACAATACTTCCTGCTGCGCCATCGGAAAAAGGAATATGGCTTTCGGAAGAAATAAACCAGGTTTTCAAAACGCCAGCTCCATACATAGGAATACTATTTGCAGTTCCAGGTCCTGCTCCTGACCACCCAAAGAACTTCACCAAATACATATCCACGTTATACAAATAATTCAGGGGCGACATTAATTTACCGGAAGAACTATTGTCCTCCTGTATATACTTTATTAACTTTTTATCAGCGATTTTGCCGGCCTGTGTAAAGTTGGTAATTGAATTGACTGCTAAACCACCCCCATAGCTAACATTATAATTTCCAGTGGGAATATTGTAATAGGAAAAACTGGCTTTTGCAGAAGCTGAGTTGTTGGAGGTATTTTGCGGACCTAATGCATCAGGCAGGTTTACCACGATACTGTATTGCACATTGGCCTGATAAGTAAAGTTTATGTCTTCTATAATTTCAACCATGCCATCAGCATTAAAGTCCGCGCGCGTGTCCATCGTATTGGCCATACTCCAGGTCTTGACAGGGCCGGTACCAGTTCCGGAAATTCTGACCAGCGTTATGGAAGAAGGAAGGAGGTCATCGAAAGTGCGACTTTGGTTAGGGCCCCGGTTGAACGATAAAGTAAACCGAATAGTCATATTTCTTGGCACAGAAAAAGTAGAAGAAACACCTCCGGTGCCTGCATTCTTATCTTCCACAACTACCTGGGTGAGGGATGCATTGATCATGCTTACATCGGGATACTCGTAGTTGGTAAAAGAATGAGGCTGATAGGTAAATTCGGTAAATCCTCCGGTTGGGTAAGTGACCTTTTGCAATATGGCCGCGCCCATCTTTGAAAGATCGGGCGTTCTGTCAGCCCCATTCAGATAATCAATTAAATAAGCCGGCATATTTGCATACTCAGCATATCCTGAAAAATAAAAATACCGCAGATCAGGAATCAATTTATCATTGTTCTTACCATTGTAATACCCCCAAAAATCTCTTGCATGAGAAGTTTTTAAGGGTAATACAACTGATTCATCATACTGAAATTGATAGGGCTTGTTTTCTACAGAGAGTCCAGCTCCAGTAAATCCAATTTCTTTAATGGAAAGCAGTTTTAATCGCTTCCCCAAAATATCTGCTGTAAAAGGATTACCAATAAATTGATATGATCCGCCAACGGTAGAATAGGAAAAATAATCGTAAGAAAAGTTATAAGATTTTATCTTTTTGTTGGATCCAGCCTGAATGATATCTATCGATTTTAAGCGTTTGACACTCAAACTACCATTATTGGGAATACCATCCTGGTCGGCAATACCCAGCATATCTGCCCTGTCCTCCAGGTTAAATTCCATGGTCATTTCATCTGTCCTGATCTTCTGCAGGTATAAAGTATGATGCTCTGTGAAAAAAGCTTGCTTTTTATAGAACTGGTTGTCAAATCCATAGTTATAAGGCGTATGGAAAGTTTCATTATAGGTAAGCCATTTATAATATCCGGTACCATAATCGAAATATATCCTTTTGCCTGAGGCCAGGTCTATCCTTGTCAGTTTGTAGGTGTAAGAAGTAGGAAAAGAGGAAGTTTCTATATAGGCTGTTTCGCGTATAAAAAAATTAAACTTATCGCCATTCAGCGTAGTAGCTGTCCAGCCATTGGAGACCTTCTGAAAAAAAACTTCTTGTTTCTTATTGATCTGTACAGGGACCTGTGTTTCCGGATTGATATAAAACCTGCCAGAATAGCCGCCAAAATTAAACTGGTAAATATCGGGTTGCCCGTGACCGACATTTAAAAGGCCGAGTACGGTGGGACGATCCGTTCCGGAATTAGGTAGGGACATACAAGGCCATAGCAGCCCGGTTTCCGTACGTTCATTGTATATCGAATTTACAATGTTTGCTTTTAAAAACTGATATCCTGCCGGGTCATCACTTGCCAACCGATCAACCTCGTCTTCCACCCCATTCACGATCTGAACTATACTGCCGGCCACATCGAGATTCCACCCAAGTCCGGTAAAGCCGGCCTGGTCTTCCACCTTGACTCCTGAACTATGGTACCGCATGATGACTGGCATGGAGAATTCACCTTCTTTTACCTCATATAAAGGGATAGATATGTCGGGAGTACCTGTATAATACCCAATCGGTATTTCGCCGAACCGGCCCAGCATGCCTGCCTCGGGAGAGGTAGGCAGCATTTTTTTTATATCAAAGGGATTTTGCGCCCCTGCGCTGCAACTAAAGCCAAAAGATATAAGTAGCAGGAAAAACTTGAATACATTGGCGCCTGGGTTCGATTGATTTTTCCGGGATACAAAGCGTAAGAATATCGACCTTATCAACAGGACATTTGACCATGTTTTTCTCATCGGCAGCAGGTTTAGAAAGGTTAAACGGTATTTTTCCAACACCACCAAACGGGGGCATTGCTGAAACTTGGTAATTAAAGTAAATAAATAATAACCGCTCCCCGGGCACCAATTACTAAGTGTGCAGTTTTGGCGGATAAGTGTGCAGTTTTGGGCAATAAGCGTGCAGAAAGCTAAACGTATAGCAGCTACGGGCATTCCTAAAAAGACAAAAGGTGAAGAAATTGATCCTTCACCTTTTCAATATACATGGTCAGAAATTTACCCGGATATCTTACCTACCGCTGGAATTTGAACACATAGGTTCTGTTGCCATCGTAGAGGTAAGCTTTGAAACGGTTGGTACCGGTAAACACAATTTCATCAAAGTATTCTGAACGCACATCGTGGGTCACGAAATCGGTAACGTTGATACTGAGTGTTCGAACACTACGGCCATCACAAATAGAATTACCGTTCTCATCTATATAACAATCAGGAATACTGCGGGTGCGGATATCCCATCTTCCTTCATAAAATCCACCATAGCCATCTTCATAATCTACCTGGCCATTTCCATAGAAGGTAAACCGGCCATCGGTAAAGTTGAGGTTGGTACTACCCCAGCCTACTTTGTTTACATCCGTCAGTTCCCACACACCTTCAATTCGGTCATCATAGGGCTTCAGAATGTCTTTGCTGCAACCGGTGAACGATATTAGTATCACTAACAATGTTGAAAGGGAGTATAGCTTTTTCATAAACGCTGGTTTATTGTATGACCTGAAGGTATACCCATAAGTTACATGGGTCAATATCCCCTACCCCTGTTTTAACTTAATATTCTGTGAAAGAAAAGCAAATGGGAACGTTCCTATTTGCGGTTGGTCAAGAGGTGACACCTTTCGCTTGCGATGCCAGGGAAAGGTGTCACCTCAGGTTGAATTCCTGATCCGTTTTGCATTATATTTGACCATCAACTCAAACCATATGAAAAGTTCGCTGGCCCTATTATCTTTTTTTTGTTTTGCACAAATAAGCATGGCACAAACCACCATTCCCTTATATCCCGATAGCATCCCCAATTCAAAGCCGACAACCGATAAAGAAAGCTCGGTGGTGGGCGCCGATGGCAAGCTCCGCATCAGCTACGTCACCAATCCCACCCTCACCATTTACCAGGCGCCTAAGGAAAAAGCTACGGGCACAGCCGTGATCGTTTGCCCCGGCGGAGGCTATTCCATGCTGGCAGCCAGTCACGAAGGATCGGATGTAGCCCGGAAATTCAATGAAATGGGGGTTACGGCTTTTGTACTGAAATACCGCCTGCCCAATGATACCACCATGGTCAATAAAGAGATCGGGCCGCTACAGGACGCGCAGCAGGCTCTGATGGTGGTACGGGCAAGGGCCGAAGAATGGGGTATTAAGAAAGACCAGGTGGGCATCATGGGCTTCTCAGCCGGCGGTCACCTCGTGTCAACAACCGGTACGCATTTTCAATACGATTATGTGCATAGCAAGCCCTATCAAAATCATAAAGGTGTACCTAAGAAGACAACACCTGCACGGCCAGATTTTCTGATCCTGATCTACCCGGTGATCAGCTTCTCGGATAGCCTTGCACACAAAGGCTCCCGCACCAGGCTGCTGGGCGACCATCCAACAGACGAAAAGATCAGGGAATATTCTAATGAACTACAGGTCACTAAACTCACGCCGCCCACCTTCCTGGTGCATGCCAAAGACGACAAAACCGTACTGTACCAGAACAGCCAGCAATTTTACGAAGCCCTGCAAAAGAATAAAGTGCCCGCAGAAATATACTTTTATGAAAAAGGCGGTCATGGTTTTGGCATGATCAACAAAACGAGTGAAGTAAAATGGATGGACCTGCTGCAGGAATGGATGAAAAAAAATAAATGGATCCAATAAGATATGGTGCCGGGTAATCACCCGGCTTTTTTTTGGCCTTAATCTATTTTCTTTTGCAATTGCTGAAAGGCCGATATGAACATCTTGAACTTATGGTCGGTTTTGGCCCAGGCAATACGTTCGTAGGTGAACACGTAGTGGAGCTTATTCCAGGCAATGCGCTTATCTTCCTGGTCGTAAAAAACAGCGCTCCATTCGGGTGACCAATCTTCCAATGGCACCAGCTCAAACCCATTGCCATAGATCTTCAGCGGGCCGCGCAGGCTGCGTACGTCCAGACTCTGTTTGTCAGTCTTAATGCCCCAGTCGAAATACTTTTCCCAATACCTGAAGTGATTCTTTAAACGATCACTGATCTCCTTATCACTTTCTTTATGGGCAGCTTTGATGCGCCATTTGTTATTGACCAGCGAGAAGGGATTGTCTGCATCTTCGTAGTTATTCTTATTGCCTTCAAAATGATAAGCAGTTTGCTGTTTATTATCTGGCCTTACATCCAGTATCAATTCATTCTTTTGGATACCTTCTATGCTGATACGCCGCTTTTTATTATCGTGCCCGGTAAGCACGATCAACTCCTTATCCAGATCCCAGGAGCCATAAGTAAATTCTTCCAGCCAGGCAGTGTATTGGCCATTGGCCTGCAGGTTAATAAAATGAGTAGGGTTCAATTCGGGATCGCCGGAAGAAGGATCGCTATCACCATTGCCGGAACTCTTTGTATCATCATAGGTATAGAACCACACCTTACTCAGGGCATCGTGCCTGGAGCAGCTACTGGTCATTACCATAATGGCTGCCAACAAAACGAGTAACTGTTTAGCGAAAGACATGGAAGGGCGCATGAAGGGCAATATTTATTTAAGCGTTACCGGGTTAAAATCAATAGGCAGCATGTGTGCTATTTTTTCAGTCCAGGCCCAATAACCCAAAGAGAAAAGCTCCTGTGGGGGAAAGTAAACTCCTGATGCCTCTATCAGGACCGGTGTGCCATTCAGGAGCACAATATCAGATCGGGGATGCCAGGGCTTGCGCATCTCACCAAAACGTTTGAGGTATTCTTCCTCTTCCAGGCCTTTTTTGAAAGTAACGTGCAGGTAATCCGGAAAATTCAGGACGCGGGATGAATCATTCCGGAGAACAATACTATCTGCCGTTAACAACCGGGGATTGACAACATCTATAAAATCCGGCTGCCGGAGAATGCGGGTATAATAACTGGAAGAATCGCCCACTACGGAAACAGAATCACCCCGGCCCATCACGATCCTTGAACCAGTACCTATATTTCTTCTCCACAAAGCAGCATATTCTTTCTTTACACGCTCCTTCTCACGGTTGGGCTGCTTTACCATACGCTGCACTTCAAATCCATCATTGGCCAGCTGATTGGTATACAGGGAACGCATGAAATGCAACAAGGAGCCCTCATAAGCATGTTTACGGCTTACCTGCCAGCGGCGGGGAATGCGGTTGCGGTCTTCCGCCATGTCTTCAAATAAGGTATAGCCCACATACAACAAGGTGCGCTCCTGCATATTATAAATAAAATCTTCCAGCTGGTATTGTATGCGGTATCCCAGCGCCCGGTTTTCAATGATCAGTGGTTCATCGGACACTGCAATAAGCGTATTGGTTTTCCTGGAATAACGGAAACGAAGTGACTTATAATTTTTTATGGTGCATTGCCGCGACGCGTCCATCGTACCAATAAAGCTTTCAGTAAATACACGGCCCCATTTTGCCCAGCCATCTTTTTCCCAGGGCTCTATCACCACCGATTCCAGCTCAGTTACCTTGGGCTTCAGCTTCACCGTAAGTATCAATGGTAATGAATCTGCAGAAAAAGGATATACAAGGGTTGTAAAACCAATGGAAGATATGACCAGTTCATAAGAGCCTTTGGCCGGCACATCGGTAAGTGAAAAATGACCAATGCCATTACTGGCTGTACCCCGGGAAGTATTACTGATAAAAATACTGGCGCTCACAATGGGAGCACCGGTAGTGGCATTGACAATGGTGCCGGTAATATGGTTATTACTCTGCGCCAGGCCAGAAAGGGTACATAACAGCAGCCATGCTGTCACACAAGCAATGTTCAGTTTGTTTCTCAATGATATACGATAAGATAAGATAATCACCGGTTTTGCACCTGATCCTGCGGTATACAGGACGTGCACAAAAAAGCCGGTATGTATTTCATACCGGCTAAGATAATAAACAAGTTCGGGAGCAGTTAGTTATGAGCAAAGAAACCCTCCTATTTAGGCAATTTTAATGGGCCTGCCCGCCCCCAAATAGGATAATTTTACCATACAATACCCGATTAGTGGTATTGTTGCCCCACCCTTACTCCAATCCAAACAATCCCTTATTCAATAATTGTAATGTTTGCGTTTTATAGGAAGAAGGAAGCAGTAAAGACACATTGTGTTTGCTGCCGCCATAACTCACCATGCGCACGGGTACCGGTGTCAATGCTTCAAACAGTTTGCTCAGTACGTTTTGCGTTTGAGCAATTTCGTTACCCACTACAGAGATGATGGTATGGTTGTCTTCCACTTCGATGGTACCAAATGGTTCCAGTTCTTTTACAATGGCTTTCAGGTGTGTGCCACTGTCGATCGTTACTGATACCGCTACTTCAGAAGTAGTGATCATATCGATGGGCGTGCGGTATTTTTCAAACACTTCAAATATCTTACGCAGGAAACCATAAGCCAGCAACATACGGCTGCTCTTGATATTGATGGCAATGATACCGTCTTTGGCAGCTACGGCTTTCACCCCTACTGAACCCGCTTCCTGGGTGATCACTGTACCACCAGCCTCGGGCTGCATGGTATTCAATAACTTCACAGGTACACGTTGTTGCTGCGCCGGCCATATACAGGTAGGGTGCAATATTTTAGCTCCGAAATAAGCCAGCTCAGCCGCTTCTTCAAAACTCAATTGTTCTATCGGCAAGGTCTTTTTTACTACCCGCGGATCATTGTTGTGCATACCGTCGATATCCGTCCATATTTCGCATACGGAAGCATTCACCGCTGCAGCCACCAGGGAAGCAGTATAATCGCTGCCACCACGTTTCAGGTTGTCTACTTCACCACGCACATTGCGGCAGATATATCCCTGGGTGATGAATATCTTCTTGTTCTTGTGTTGCTCCAATATAGGCAGCAGTTTTGCTTTGATAGCAGCTACCTGCGGCTCATCGTGAATATCGATACTCATGAACTCCAGTGCTGGCAATAAAGCATGGTCAATGCCTTTTTCTTCCAGGTATACACTGAAGAGCTTGGTGGAAAGCAGTTCACCCTGTGCCAGGATATCCTTGCTGAGGGCTTCACTGAATGATATCTTAAGAATGATGGTCAGGAATTCAAAATGCTCGGCTACAATATGCTTAGCCTTATTCAGGGCCGCATCTGTCTTCAACAGTTCACGGATAAATGCCTGGTAATGAGCATCCAGCTTTTCAATTTGTTGCTTGGCATTGTCACGGTCGCCGGCAGCCATCGACTCTCCGATAGATACCAGCGCATTCGTTGTACCACTAAGGGCGCTCAACACAACGATCTTAGGTTCTGCATCTTTAGTGATCAATTCTGCCACCTGATGCATACGCTCCGGCTTACCTACTGAGGTACCGCCGAATTTCATAATTTTCATGTTTTACTCTCCTGTTCCGCTACTGGCGGAATGTTTAAGTGGGAAAATAATTTTTGCAAGGCAGGCGCAAAGATAAGGGAAGAAGAGCTTCGAGCTGTGAGCTTCGAGCTTCGAGCCTTTTGCTTTGTTTTTGCTCGCGGCTCGTAGCTCGCGGCTCGCAGCTTAGAGCCGTATCCCAAATTTCTCGCCCAGCAATAGCAGGTCTTCAGACACAGAATTGAGCAAAGGAACGCCTGCTTTGAGGCGGTTTTCTTCCATTTCCCGCTCCGGATCGCCCGGGATCAGCACTTGTTCTTCGCCGGCTACAGGTGTAGCACCGCGGAAACGGCCAATCCATTTGTCCATATGGAATTTGAAATCTGCTGCAGGACGGAAAGCATCTACGCGCATAGCGCCAAAGAAGTGTCCGATGCCTTTGCCGGGCATGTCGGTAGGCATAGGCACATAAGCAGGGAAAGGCGGTACCCAGGGACCATAATTGGCGCCGCTCAATACTGCAGAAAAAATATCGACCACAGCTCCCAGGGCATATCCTTTATGGCTGCCATGTTCCCGGTCGCCCCCCAGCGGCAACAAGGCGCCGCCGGATTTCAATTCATGGGGATTGGTAGAAGGATTGCCGTCTTTATCCTGAACCCAGCCGGTAGGGGTTTCCTTGCTCTTACGCTGCAATATTTCCAGTTTGCCGTTGGCAGCCGTGGTAGTAGCCAGATCGGCTACAAAAGCAGGCTCCTCGCCTGCCGGGATCGCTACACAGATGGGATTGGTACCCAGCAGTCTTTCTACCGAAAAGGTAGGTGCTACCAGGGCGCTGGCATTGGTCATGGCAATGCCGATCATATCATGCTCCAGCGCCATCATGGCGTGATAACCTGCTATACCAAAGTGATTGCTGTTTTGAACGCTTACCCAACCCGTGCCCACTTGTTTGGCTTTATCGATGGCCACCTGCATGGCAAATGGCGCTACCACCAGCCCCAGGCCGGCATCCCCATCCACTACCGCCGTAGAAGGCGTTTCATGAATGATGCGCACATTGGGTTTTGCATTAGCCCGGTTGGCTTCCCACAAACGCACATAGCCGCTTAAGCGGGCCACCCCGTGAGAATCGACTCCGCGCAGATCGGCAGACAACAACACTTTAGTGGCTATAGCCGCATCAGATTCGCTACACCCGATCTGCTGAAATACAGCTTTGGTAAAATCAAATAACTGTTGGTATGGATATATTCTTTCTGACATAGTTTTACTTTAACGATTCACAAGGGAAGCTCTTCCCAAACGCGTATTCACTTTCTCCAGCACTTCCTCCGGCTTAATGAGGTTCATGCAGTTGAAATGCTTCTTCGGGCATTTACTGTAACCTATTTTAGAACAGGGCCGGCAGGAAAGGTTCTTTATCTCTATGATATCAAACAACTGCGGCTTGCCGGGCATATAGGGATACATGCCAAACTCCGGCACCGTATTGCCCCAAATGGAAATAATGGGTTTATTGAAGGCAGCAGCGATGTGCATAAGCCCCGTATCATTCGTAACGATCAGTTTCGCGCGCCGCACCAGGTCCGCCGATTCATTGAGGTTGAATTTGCCACAGGCATTGTAGATCTTTACTTTGTCTGTTTCCGCAATAGCATCTCCCTGGTCAGCATCTTCTTTTCCTCCCAACAGGATGATGGGATGTTGTATGGAGGCACAAAGCGCTTTCAGTTTATCCAGGGGATATTTCTTGGTATTGAGTGCCGCACCGATCACCACACCGATATAACCGGCATGATGAGCGGTGGGAATATCGTTTTCTTTTACCTTGTCTTCTTCCGGAATAAAATAATCCAGCCCTACCCCGTCATTACGAATACCAAAAGATTGCAGGGTAGCGAGGTACCGGTCTACAATGTGTACATCGGGCATCCGGTTGACCTTAAAATTGGTGAGCAGCCACTTGGGTATGTTGAGCTTATTAAAGGAAAAGGATTGCTTGCCCAGTGCCCGTTTTACCTTTAGCGTGCGCAGGTTGTGGTGCAGATCGATCACATAATCAAAGTCCTCTTCCTGCAGGGAGGTGATCATGGCATCAAAATCATCTTGCAGGTAATGTATCTTATCGATATAGGGATTGGAAGCAACCACGGTCTTAAAGGAAGGCTTGGTAAGATAATGTACCTCAGCCGTTAGTACCTGCTTTTTCAGGCAACGTACAACCGGTGTGGTCAATACTATATCACCGATGGAGGAGAAACGGATGACGAGGAATTTCATGGATGCGAAAATAAGACGGAAAGTTGGAAAAGACGGTAAGTCCGGAAGACCAGGAAGTCGGAAAGACCGGAAGACCGAAAGTCCGAAAGTAAGACCGCTTAGCGCTGTATTACTTTCGGACTTCCCGACTTACTGACTTTCGGACTCTCAACTATTTTTCTACGTAATTCAGGTCCTTGTGGAATGTCTCTTTGGTGAAGAAGGCAGCTACCAGCGATACAGCCATGACAATAATGCCAGTCACGATAGCGCTTTGAATAAGCGTCCATTTCCAGGAGTCCTGAAATACATCTTTGAACATCATGTTGATCAGTGGCAGGGCGCCCCGCACCATATTGGGGATGGTGGTAGCCGCGGTGGCACGCAGGTTGGTCCCAAACTGCTCGGCCCCCATGGTAACAAAGATGGCCCAGAAACCGGTACTAAAGCCAAGCGCTGCACAGGCAGCATACATGGTCGTATCATTTTGAATGCCGCCACTAAAGAAGAAAATACCCGATACAATAGAAAAGAAGTAAAACAGGTACAAAGCTTTCTTCCTGCTTTTAAAGTATTGGCTTACCAGACCTACCAGGATATCGCCTATTGCTATTGCAGCATAGGCATACATAATGGCCTTGCCCGATTTGATCTGGTTTTCCCCATAAAACTCAGTGGCAAACCGGTTGCTGAGGTTGACCAATATGCCAATCACATACCAGGTAGGTAACCCGATAAGAATAGCCAGTATATATTTTTTGAATCGTTCGCCATTATTGAAGAACATGAGCAGGTTGCCCCTTTGTACATTCTCCTGGGTTTTTACGGAATTGAACATGCCGCTTTCAGCCACGCTGATACGGAGCAACAGCAGTATGATGCCCAATCCTCCGCCTATTTTATAGCAAAGCCGCCAATCCTCACCGGTAAACTGAAAGGTAAAGTAAGCGAATACAGCACCGAACAAACCGATACCGGCAACAAGGGAGGTACCAATACCTCTTTTATTTTTAGGCAGCAATTCACTCACAAGCGTAATCCCGGCGCCCAGTTCACCTGCCAGACCCAACCCTGCAACAAAACGTGCCCAGGCATACTGATCAGTAGAGGTTACAAAACCGGTGAGAAAATTGGCCACAGAATACAATAAGATAGAGCCAAACAATACACTCAATCGCCCCTTCTTATCGCCCAGCACACCCCACACAATACCACCAATCAGTAATCCGATCATTTGCCAGTTAATGATCTTCGTACTGGCGGCTATGACCATTTTGGTATTCTTAAGGTCTACCCCCAATGCAGCGAGACTCGGTTCCCGTACAATGGTAAACAGCAACAAATCATAAATGTCTACAAAATATCCAAGAGCAGCTACAATGACAGCAATGTTAAAAACAGAAGCAGGTTTCTGTTGCATAGCAATTTATTCAGGCGTTTGGTTGGTAGGTGGAAGGATGGTGTCGTCTCCGGTCTTCTTCTTTCCAAAGAATATTTTATACAGTACAGGAGCCGTAGTGACCAATATGATACCAATTACAATTACTTCGAGGTGTTCTTTCAGGTCGAACTGGAATTGTGACAGGATCCATTTCTGCAGGAAGTGGCCGGCAAAGACCATACTGAATACCCAGGCCAGGCAACCGATAATATTGTAATAGGTGAATTTCTTTCTATCCATCTGCACAATGCCAGCCACAATGGGCGCAAAAGTGCGGATGATGGGCAGGAAACGGGCGATCACAATAGCGCTGCCGCCTCTTTTCTCATAAAATTCATGGGCCTGGTGGAGGTAGTGCTTTTTGAAAAGCATGTTGTCTTTCCAGTGATACATGGCCGGGCCAATTTTGCGGCCGGTCCAATAACCCAGCATATTGCCCAGAATACCCATGAGGGAAATGAGCAACCAGAGGATGATAAGGTCAAGCCATTCGTTGCGGATCTGGCCCAGGCCGATCAGGTTCAGCAATTCATAAGTAATACCCGGTTTGCCTCCTTCTCCTTCATGAGCATAGATACCCGCTACAAATAAGAGGGAATCGCCCGGTAAAAAGAACCCGGCAAACAATCCTGTTTCTGCAAAGACCACAAACAACAGCAACCACAATCCACCATTCTCTATATAAAACTGTGGGTTTAATAACTGCTTCCAGTGAAAATCCAATAAGATCATGTCCAGCAAACTCATACTGCGTAAGATTAGGTATTTAGAAAAGCTGCGAGCTTCGAGCTTATAGCTACGAGCTAAAACCAAAGGCTCGTAGCTCGCTGCTCACAGCTCGAAGCTGGTTTTATCACGCTGCCGTGGCTACATCACCCACCTGCTCCGGTCCCAATTCTCCTTCCCACTTACTAACGACGCTGGTGGCCAATGCATTGCCCACCACATTGGTCATTGTGCGGAACATATCGCAAAAGTGATCGATTGGTAAGATCAGGGCTACTCCTTCTGGCGGAATACCAAACATGGAGCAAGTGGCCAATACCACCACCAGGGAAGCCCTTGGTACACCGGCTATTCCTTTACTGGTAACCATCAGCACCAATAACATGGTAATCTGTGTACCCAGGTCCAGCGGAACTTTATAAGCCTGGGCAATGGCCAGACTGGCAAAGGTCATATACATCATGCTACCATCCAGATTAAAAGAATAACCCAGGGGAAGTATAAATGAAACGATCTTGTTTTTGCATCCAAAACGTTCCAGCTCTTCTGTCAATTTGGGAAATACAGCTTCACTGCTGGTGGTACCGAAGGCAATGAGCAGCGGGCTGCTGATGCGCTTGATCAGGTGAAAAGTACGTTTCCCTAATATCAGGTACCCCACACTTAACAGTATTATCCAGAGAATGAGGATGCCGACCAGGAAGTAGAGAAAGTATACAATATAGAACCCAAATATCTCAAGCCCCTTTACTGCCACTACGGCTGCCAGGGCGCCAAAAACACCCAGGGGCGCTACATTCATTACATATCCTACCATTTTAAGGATCACATGGGCTACTATATCCAGCGCTTTGATCAGCGGTTTTCCATAATCGCCCAAAGCGGTCATGGCCACGCCAAAAAATATGCTGAATACTACCAATTGCAATATTTCATTGGTAGCCATCGCTTCAATGACACTGCGGGGTACGATATGCTCAACAAATTTTTCAATGGAAAATTCCTGATTTTTGGTCATCAGGTCTTTTACTCCTTCTGTATCAGCATGAGAAAGGTCAATAAAATGGCCGGGCTGAAAGGTATTCACCAATACCAATCCTACCAGCAGGGAAACCAGGGAGGCCGAGATAAACCAAAGCAAGGCTTTGCCGCCTACCCGGCCAACGGCCTTCATATCACCCAATTTCGCAATACCTACCACCAGGGTTGAAAACACCAATGGTGCAATGATCATCTGTACCAACCGTATGAATAGCTTTCCGAGAAGGTTGATATTTTTAGAAAAACTCTTGATAAATGCAGGGGAACTGAAATCGTGCACAATGTATCCAACAAGGATACCAAGCGCCATCGCGATCAGAATGTAAAGGGTCAGCCTGTTTTTCTTCATGAAGGCATTTCTTATTGGGTAATAGCCTGCAATATAAGATATAAAGGCAAAAAACAATGGCTCCACGTAACCTGTGCTACCACTGGCCCCAAAGTCTTTCCGATGGCTGATTTTAAAATTGTTGGAATTAATAAATCCTTATCTTTCCGCCTTTATTTACCCAAATTGGTCACATAATAAACTATAACCAACTGTATGAGTTTGTTCGTTAAGAAACCACTCGGGTCCTTACTGGCCGAAGCACAAGATACGGGCGGCCACACCCTTAAAAGAACCCTCGGCGCAGGTGCGCTGGTAGCACTCGGTATCGGTGCCATTATTGGCGCTGGATTGTTCTCTATTACAGGCGGTGCGGCTGCTAACCAGGCAGGTCCGGCCATTACCATCTCTTTTATTGTAGCAGCTGCGGGTTGCTGTTTTGCTGGTTTGTGTTATGCAGAATTTGCATCCATGATCCCGGTAGCCGGTAGCGCCTATACTTATAGTTATGCTACCATGGGTGAGTTCATTGCCTGGATCATCGGATGGGACCTCGTACTGGAATATGCGGTAGGCGCCGCCACCGTAAGTATCAGTTGGAGCCGTTACCTCGTCAGATTCCTCGAAGGCTTTGATATCCATTTGCCGGCAGCACTCGTTACCGGTCCCTGGGATGGCGGTGTGATCAACTTGCCAGCTGTATTCATTGTTGCCCTCATGAGTGCCCTCCTTATTAAGGGTACCAAAGAAAGCGCCAGCGTGAATGCCGTGATCGTATCACTGAAAGTAGCGGTGGTATTGATCTTCATTTTCCTGGGTTGGAAATACATTAACAACGACAACTATACTCCTTACATTCCCGACAATACCGGCAAATTTGGTGAGTTTGGTTTCAGCGGTATCATCCGTGCAGCCGCCATCGTGTTCTTTGCCTATATCGGCTTTGATGCGGTGAGTACAGCAGCACAGGAAGCCAAGAACCCCCGGAAGCACATGCCAATCGGTATCCTCGGTTCACTGGCTATTTGTACCGTACTATACATCTTATTTGCCCACGTAATGACCGGTGTTACCAGTTACACCACTTTCAGAGGTCAGGACGGTATTGCTCCTGTAGCAGTAGCCATCGAGCACATGGGAACACCAGATGCAGCAGGTGTTATTCACCCCGACTATCCCTGGCTGAACCGCGCTATCGTGGTAGCCATCCTGGCTGGTTATGCTTCTGTGATCCTGGTGATGCTGATGGGACAAAGCCGCGTATTCTTCAGTATGAGTAAAGATGGCTTGTTGCCAGGCGTATTCTCTGAAGTACATAAAAAATTCCGCACACCTGCCAAGAACAACCTGTTGTTCATGGGATTTGTGAGCCTTTTTGCCGCCTTTGTACCGGCCCGCGTAGTAGGTGAAATGACCAGCATCGGTACCTTGTTTGCCTTTATCCTGGTTTCCATTGGGGTAATGGTCATGCGTAAGACCATGCCCGATGCGCCCCGCGCCTTCAAAACTCCATTGGTTCCATTGATCCCCCTCCTGGGTGTAGGTACCTGTCTGTTCATGATGGTATTCCTGCCACTGGACACCTGGATCCGTCTGATCGTTTGGATGCTGATCGGTTTTGATATTTACCTGGCTTACAGCGTACGTAACAGCGTATTATCCAGCAAATTACCTGGTACGGTACAGGAAAGCAACCGTATCGTAGGCTGGTGTGGTCTGGCTTTGGCCATCATCCTGGCAATCGTAGCGTTTGTGCACCATAGCATTATCCAGACCGAAATGGCAGCAGACCCTAAAGTAGGCAGTGATGCAGGTATCTTCTATTTCTCCCTGATCTTTGCCGCTATCCATGCTGTTGTTTTTGGATTGCGCATAGCTAAGAAATAAACATTCGTCAAATAGTTATAATATTGAAGGTCTGGCCGCTACGGTCAGACCTTTTTCTTTGGCAAACAGAGGTACTTGCCGGTTTTAAAAGGATAAGGTTGGCAGCATCATTTGCTTATTCTATTTTTGCAAACTCGAAAATATAAACCATTATGGGTCGCATATTTGAAGTTCGTAAGTCTACCATGTTTGCCCGCTGGGACAAAATGGCCAAACAGTTCAGCCGTATTGGAAAAGAAATTGCCATTGCCGTAAAAGCCGGCGGGCCCGATCCCCATACCAATCCTGCCCTTCGCCGGTGTATGCAGAATGCCAAGAGTGTGAATATGCCCAAAGACCGTGTAGAAGCGGCCATCAAACGGGCACAGGGCAAGGAAATGGAGAACTATGAGGAAATCCTGTACGAAGGATATGGCCCGCATGGGGTAGCTATCCTGGTAGAAACAGCCACCGACAACCACGTACGTACGGTAGCCAATGTGAAGTCTATCTTCAACAAAGGCGGTGGTACACTGGGCAATAGCAACAGCGTAAGCTTTCAGTTCAAGAAAATGGGCGTTTTTAAATTAAAGCCCGAAGGACTGAACCTGGACGACCTGGAACTGGAACTGATCGACTTTGGCCTGGAAGAACTGGGTGAAGGTACGGGCGAGAACGGTGAAACAGTATTGGTGGTACGTGTAGGCTTTACCGATTTTGGTAATATGCAGAAAGCGCTGGAAGAAAAAGGCATCACCCCCATCAGTGCAGAATTGGAATGGATACCCGGCACACCGGTAGAACTGGGAGAAGAACAAGCCCAGGACTTATTGAAACTGGTAGATAAGCTGGAACAGGACGAAGATGTGCAGAAGGTGTTCCATAACCTGGCGTAATGTGCTGATATGCTAATTTGAAAATGTGCCAATGATTAGAACCGACTGCTATGCCGGTCAGTTTAATAAGTGAATACGGCTGTCTCCTAATAAGGTACAGCCGTATTCATTTTATTAGCACTTATAATTCACTGAATTCTCAAATTTTCAAATTAGCACATTGATCATTCGCTTCGTAGCGCCTTCACCGGGTTGGCCAATGCCGCTTTAATAGCTTGTGAACTGACAGTTAATAAGGTGATCAATAAAGCGCCCAGACCGGCAGCCGCAAAGATCCACCAGGAAAGCCCGGACCTGTACGTGAAATTCTGCAACCACTTATCCATGAAATAGCTGGCCAGCGGAATAGCAATGACAAGGGAAATAGCAACGAGTACCACAAACTCCTTCGACAACAATCCCCACAGATTAAGAACAGAAGCGCCCAACACTTTACGAACGCCTATTTCTTTATTACGCTGCTCTGCCATAAAAGAAGCCATCCCAAATAGTCCAAGGCAACTTATAAAAATAGCCAGGAAGGCAAAAGCGCTGGCCAGTTTACCAATACGCTTTTCGTTAGCAAATTTTTTGGCATATTCATCATCTACAAACTTGTATTCAAAAGCTTCATCGGCCCTGTACTTTTTCACCACTTGTTCGATGCTACCCAGGGCAGCTTGCATTGACACACGGGGATTTATGCGCATGGTAATAACAGGCAACTTACCCTTGCGCTGGTAAAAGAACATTTGCCGGATAGGATCGTAAGGGCTTTGGGTGATCATATTCTTTACCACACCGATCACACGCACCGGTTCATTCTTCCCCCACATAATAGTTTCGCCTACAGGATTTTTAAGTCCCATGTATTTGACAGCCGCTTCGTTTAAAATAATAGCATTGGAATCTGTAGCCAGCCCTTTGGAGAAGTCGCGGCCATCAATGATCTGCCAGTTCACTGTTTTTCCAAATTCAGTGGTTACGCCCATGGTTACAAACTCTTCCTGCATAGCAGGGTCCTTACCCTTCCAGTTAAAACCACTGTTGGTAATAAACATATTGGTAACCTGCAACTCCGAAACAGCCATCTCTTCAACAGCCCCTGTGCCCAGCAGCTCATTACGGAAAGCCGGCAAATGATCCCAAATACCATTACTACTAATGCTAACAAGACCATCGCGGGAATAACCCACGGGTCTGTTCTGTGCAAAACGTACCTGCCGGAAAACTACAATGGTACCAATGATCAACACCACGGAAACGGTAAACTGAGTTACCACCAGCGCCTTGCGGGGGATACTGGCAAACCGTCCTGCCCGGAATGTGCCTTTTAATACTTTAATAGGATTGAAAGAAGAAAGGTACAGCGCAGGGTAACTACCTGCCACCAGGCCCGTAATAAAAGCAAAGCCAACGCCACAAGACCAGAACAGCGGGTTGGCCCATAGTATTTGTATTTTTTTATCGGCCAGTTCATTAAAGAAAGGAAGCGCCAGCTGTACCAACAACAGGGAGCATACAAAAGCCAGGAAGGCCATCAACAAGGATTCGCTGAAAAACTGGTAGATCAATTGCCACCGCAGGGAACCCATCGTTTTACGCACGCCTACTTCCTTCGCCCTTTTCTCCGATCGCGCCGTGCTCAGGTTCATAAAGTTGATACAAGCCAATATCAATATAAAAAGACCAATGATCCCAAACAACCAAACGTATTGTATCCGTCCCCCGGTATTGACACCATCCTTAAACTCTCCGTACAAATGCCAATTGTTCATGGGGTGCAGGAAAATGGTGGTCTTATCTTTTTTTGTCTTCTCACCACCGGCATTATTGGCCAGCACATCTTTAATAGCAGCAGATACTTTTTCCATATTTGCATGGTCAGCTATCTGCACATAGGTTTGGAACCAACTGGCCCCCCAGGGGTTTTGTAGTATTTGCTCCAGTCCCTGACTTTTGACCATCAACTCCCAGGGAGCGATCCAGGTAAGATCTGCAAAGGAAGAATTAGCGGGCATATCTTCATACACACCTGCCACTTTCACCATCGCTTTATCATTATTATCCAGCATCAACACCTTGCCCATCGGGTCTTCGTTCCCAAAGAGGGTGCTGGCTGTGGATGCAGACAATAACACAGCATTCATATCCTTCAAAGCATTCCGGTTGCCTTTTTGCATCTTTAGGGATAGCATATCGGCCGCACCCGGTTCCATATAATTACCACTTCTTTTGAACTTCTTTCCGTCAAGGGAGATCGTACGCTCCCCTGCAAAAGCAGCCGTTATCACGTGTTTAAAATCATTGCCATAGTTTTTCTGCAATGCCGGGCCCAGGGGCATTGGTGTGCTGAACCAGGTTTGCGTTTCCCCGTTAAATACCGGGTGTTGCAACACCTTCGCAATGCGCCGGTAATCAGGTATGCTTTTATCATACGACACTTCATCCCATATCCACAGGGCGATGAGCATAGTGGCCGCCATACCTACAGACAGTCCTGCTATATTGAGCAAAGAATACACTTTGTTTTTGCGCAGGCTGCGTAAAGCAACTTTGAGATAGTTTCTAATCATAACGATCGTTTTGTTTTGGTTCAGGAAAAGATGCTATTCACTCCTCAACGCCTTCACCGGGTTGGCCACCGCCGCTTTGATTGTTTCGGTAGCAATGGTAAGGCCAGCTATTATAAACGAAGCTGCTATTGCCAGCAGAAATACACCTGCGCCGATGCTGATATGGTAGGCAAAGTTCTCCAGCCAGCTATTCATCGCATAATAGGCTATGGGCGCTGCAATACAGAAGGCAATTACAATAAGCCAGATAAACTCTTTGGAGAACAGGTATACAATGCTGGTCATGGAAGCGCCCAGCACTTTACGGATACCTACTTCTTTGGTACGCTGAATAGCTGCAAATGCGATCAGGCCATACAAGCCCAGGCATCCGATGAGGATGGCAATACCGGCAAACAACCTGAAAGCAGTATATAGTTTTTGCTCCTGCCTGTAGAAGTTAGCGATATGATCGTCCAGAAACTCGTATTGGAACAACTCATCGGGGAACATTGTCGACCACATTTTCTCTATACTACCCATCGTTTTCACCATATTGCCTGGCTGCAACTTTATACTGACATCGTAAAAGCGGTCAGCATTGTACCTTAAGATAACCGGTCGTCTCAGCTTATGTTTGCTTTCACTTTGAAAATCCTGTATTACGCCTTTAATAGACAATGTGCGGCCTACTCCTTTAAAGCGAACACCAACGGCTTGCTGTGGATCTTGTATCCCAAGTTTATGTATCAGTGTTTCATTGACGATCACCTGGTTCAGGGTATCCACTCCTTGCAAAGGCACAAGGCCCACGCCTGCCAGCAGCTTCATGCCAAACATAGTGGTATAATTTTCATCAATGAACTTAAGTTCGGTAACATCGTCTTTATCTATACCCCGGTCAGGTGCTGAAAAAGGCGCGAAATTATTGTTGTAGCCAGGGGCTCCGGAAGAAAAACTGATGGCCTGCACACCGGGATTGGCGGCCAGTTGTTGCCGCATGGCTTCCCGTTTACTATTGTCGGGCAAGGGAAAAGAAACCACGGCCTCTTTATTAAAGCCCAGGTCCTGGTTTCGGAAAAAATCCATTTGCCAGGCTACCACCAGGGTGCCGATGATCAGCAGTTGCGATATCACAAATTGTACCACCACCAGGCTTTTACGAAGAGAAAAACCACGCACCACCGGCGATCTCATATTCTTAAATGCCGAAACCGGATCAAAAGCTGATTGTACAAAAGCAGGATAGACCCCGGCCAATAATATCAGCACTAAGGTGAGGCCGCCCACAAACAGCATCACAGCAGGATCGATCAGCGCCGCCGGCCCGATCTTTATTTCCAGCCAATCTGTTGCTTTTGATAAAAACAGGGAAGCCGTGAGGATGCCCAGTACCACCGCCAGCAATACCAGCAGGGAAGTTTCACCCAGGAATTGACGGACCAACTGGAAACGATCTGCCCCTAGCACTTTGCGCACGCCTACTTCTTTGGCCCTCTTCACAGATTGTGCGGTGGAAAGATTAATAAAATTGATGGCAGCTATGATGATGATGAGCAGACCAATAGCGCCCAGGGCTTTATAAGAATCCTTTGACACCGTAGGGCTGGCGGTACCACTCAGGTAACGGGTATCGTAATGGATGTCCAGCATTGGTTGCAGCGGCAGTCTTGCTTCTTTGGCCAGATCTTCGCCCCAATGGCTTTTGATAAAAGCAGGGATCCTGCTGCGCAACTTATCTACGTTATAATGTTCGGGCACTACGATATAGGTAGTGCCACCCATGATGGCGTAAAAATTCATTTGGGCCGGCTCCAATTCCTTGACCAAAGTTTCGAAAGACACGAGAAACAAAAACGGAATATGTGTATTGGCTGGCTGGTCTTTGATGATGCCCGTCACTTTCAGGTCGTATGAATTGTCGAGCCTGATCACCTGGCCCATCGCTTCTCCCTTACCAAAATATTTCTGCGCCATGCTTTCCGTGAGCACTACGGTATTGGGAGCGGTCAAAGCGGTACGGGCATTTCCCGCCATCCACTGAAAATCGAATATCTCGGTGAACTGCTGATCAGCAAAAAAGAATCCCTTTTCATTGTACCGGTGCTCACCCACTTTCACCAGGCCGCCATGGCGAAACCAGGACTGTGATACCTCCAGTTCTGGAAAATCGGACCGCATGGCGGGCGCTATGGCCATGGAAACACTTGGATTAAAATCAATGGCATTGAGGGTAACACGATAAGTACGATCGGCCTTGCGATGGTAATTGTCGTAACTGAGTTCATTACGTACTACCAGGAAAATGACCAGGCAGGTAGCTACGCCTAAACCAAGACCAAAAACATTGAGGAAAGTATAACTGAAATTGCGGCGGATATTTCTGAGTGCTGTATTAATAAACATGCAGAAAAGCTTTCAGGATGAAGAATGGGTGGCTTGTAATTACGCTAAATAATATGCCAGGCTCCTGAAAGACTGACTTACAACAAACTATGCAATTGAATCGCTATAATGCTGTTCGTTTGTGATACAGGTATTGTACGCTTTCACCCGGGGAGAAGGAATTACGGGGCCGAAGTGATTGGCCCAAACTATTCTTGTTATTGGAGAGTGGGAAGAATGCCTTAGAACACCTTTTCATCGGAAGGTTGCGCGTCATGCGCCTGGCCCTCTTTCACCTCGCGCCGTATGATCGCTTTGAACTTCTTTTCATTGTTTCTCCAGGTAAGGATGGTGATGGTTACAGAAAGCACGGCACTAACAACAGCTACTGAAACAAAATATTCACGCCCTACATAGGACAACATGGAAAAAAGGAAAGCAGTGATGACACAGCATAAAAAGGTGCCTATCGGAATATACAAAGCAAAATAAGACCAGCGGCCGCCTGTACGCTGTTCTTCCCAATACTTGATAAATCGCTTTTCTTTGGCTGATAACACGTATACTAATTTTGATCTGTCTGATTTGGGTTGCAAAGTGAGTGACCCTGCAGCATGTAATCAAACTTGTCAGGTTTTGGAAGGTCGCTGTTTTTTATTGTACAGCTTGTTAAAACCTGACAGGTCTCTCACAAGTTGATCTCTCCCTTCATGAAAAACACACATTTTCCTGCGATGCTCACGCGCTCACCCAGGTAGTCGCACCACAAATCACCCCCACGCCTGGATAGCTGTTTCGCCCGCAAGTTAGTCTTTCCCAGCTTTTCTGCCCAATAGGGAATCAATTGAGAATGCGCCGACCCTGTAACCGGGTCTTCATCAACGCCAACTATCGGAGCAAAGAAACGGGAAACAAAATCAACCTCTGTACCCCGCGCGGTGATAATCGCCTTCTCACCCAGCCTTTTCAGCTTTACATAATCGGGCTGGCAATTGCGCACCGCTTCTTCATTTTCCAGTTCCACCAGAAAATCGCGGTATTTATACACATTCACAAAAGGCACAAAGCCAAGGGCCACTGCCAGCTCGGCCGGAAAGTCTTTCAAAGGCTGTGGTTTCCAGGCGGGGAAGTCCATGCTGATAATATCCCCCTGACGGGAAATGGTGAGCAACCCACTTAAACAATGAAAGCGGATGGTGGGCTTGTCATAGCCAAGAATATTGTACAATACCCAGGCCGATGCCAGGGTAGCATGGCCGCATAAATTGATCTCGGCGGCAGGTGTAAACCAGCGAATATGAAAATCATAATCATCGGTAGCAGTGGCAGGTACAAAGAAGACGGTTTCACTGAGGTTGTTTTCCAGGGCCAGCTGTTGCATCAACTCATCGCTGATCCATTTCTCCAAAGGGATCACAGCCGCAGGGTTACCGCCAAAGAGTTTATCGGTAAAAGCATCTACCTGGTAAAGTGTGAGTTTCATAGTATGATGATCTTTGATAGTAAAAATAAACTTCTTTCTCTTGTGAAAGGCGAGTGGCAAGCAGTAAATGGCAAGTGGAACACCCACTCCACTCAAACGCCCACTAGTCACTAGCTATTCACCATTCCCCACTTACATCCTGTTTTCATACACCCTTGGCAACATGAGCTTATAACGCATGGCGATGATACGGATCAGTACAATGGTGACTATGGCGATAATGGTATTCCAGTCATTGGGGATACCGGTTTTCTGCAGCAACAGGTAAAGACTGCCACCTAGTATACAGGCCGAAGCATAAATTTCACGTTGAAAGATCAGGGGCACATTGTTGAGCAATACATCGCGTATAACGCCTCCAAAGCAGGCAGTGATGGTACCCAGTGCAATACAGATGCCCGGGCTCAATTGCATACGCAACCCTTTTTCCATACCAATGAGTGTAAATACGCCCAAACCCAGTGCATCGAAAAGGAAAAGTGTTTTTTGAAATTGCTTTACGTAGCGGCCAAAGAATAAGGTAATGAAAGCTGCGGCGAGAATAACCGTGGCTGTCACCTCATTGCGCAGCCAGGCTACCGGTGTATTGCCGATCAGTACATCCCGCAGGGTGCCTCCGCCAATGGCCGTTACAAATGCCAGGATAACCACTCCAAAGGGGTCAAGCTTTCGCTCCATAGCAGAGAACGCACCGGATACTGCAAAAGCAATGGTACCAAGAATATCGATAATGTTAAGGAAGCTATAGTCCATGAGAACGCAGGCGTTAGCCTTTAGGTATTAGCCAAAAAAGCGAGTGGCAAGTAGTGAGTGGGCTGTACATCGAAGAACCTGACCTCTAGCAACTGGCCATTTACCACTTCCCCCTTTACTCTGCCATCATTTCCCTGATAACATCTACAATCTCTTCCAGATTGGGCTTGCTGAAATAATCACCATCGCTGCCATAGCTGGGGCGGTGCGCCTTCGCGGTAATGGTGCGTGGCGACACATCGAGCCAGCGGTAACCGCCCTGCTTTTCCATCACTTCGTTGTACATGTATCCGCAGGCGCCGCCGGGCACATCTTCATCCACAAACAAAATGCGATTGGTTTTCTTCAGAGAAGCGAGTATATGGTGGTCAGTGTCAAAAGGCAACAGGGTTTGTACATCCACGACTTCGCAACTAATACCGGATCTTTCCAGCAATACAGCAGCTTCCTGTACAATGCGGAGGGTAGAGCCATAAGACACCACCGTAATGTCGGTTCCTTCGTGTACCACTTCAGGTACACCTAAGGGTACGCGGAACTCCAGTAAATTAGAGGGCAGTTTTTCTTTGAGGCGATAGCCATTGAGGGATTCCACTACAATAGCAGGATCATTTCCATCCAGTAAGGTGTTGTACATACCTGCAGCCTGCACCATGTTGCGGGGCACGCAGATGTGCATACCGCGGAGGGAATGGATCATCATACCCATGGGAGAACCGCTGTGCCAGATGCCTTCCAGCCGGTGACCACGTGTACGCACAATGAGGGGGCAGCTCTGCCTTCCTTTGGTACGCCAGCGCAAACTGGCCGCATCATCACTCAATGGCTGAAGACCGTATAATAAATAATCGAGGTATTGTATTTCAGCAATGGGACGCAGGCCACGCATGGCCAGGCCAATGCCCTGCCCCATGATGGTGAGTTCGCGGATAGCGGTATCAAAAATGCGGTAGCCGCCATATTTAGCCTGTAAACCGGCAAAGCCCTGATTCACATCACCGATCTTACCTACATCTTCTCCAAACGCCAGTACTTTGGGATTGCTGCTGAAGAGGGCATCGAAATACTTATTCAGTATTTCATACCCATTGGCCATGGGCGCATCCGGCGCATAAGTAACGGCTACAGGCTCTACGAGCAACGGGCTCTTCGGACTTTCATCGTACAGATTGGTACTGTAAGTATTATATCCTTCCTGTTTGAGGGAAGCGTACAAGGTTTTTATTTCATTGACTGCAGTAGTATCACCGGCAGCACTGATCACACGGTGAAGGGTGTGCAATACATCTTTGCGTTGTGGCTCGCGGTTGATGACGAGTTCATGTTTGACTTTTTCAATGTCACCATGTACATCAACTCCCTGGCGGATGAGCGCATCTATCTGGTCTACACAATGGGCCACCTGCTGTTTGATGGGGGTTATGTATTTCTCCCAGGCGCGGTTCTTATTGTCGCGCACGAGTTCTTTGGAAGCTACTTCAATCTCATACAACTCATCTTCGCTGGCCAGTTCATTTTCCAGTACCCATTCCCTCATTTTCTTATTGGCATCCCATTCTCTTTCCCATTCCAGCTGGTCAGGCGTTTTATAGCGTTCATGGCTGCCGGAGGTAGAATGCCCCTGTGGCTGTGTTACTTCTTCTACATGGAATAAAGCGGGTATATGCGTGTCGCGTATTTTTTGAATGGCAGTTTCCAGCACTTCGCACATGCCGGCATAATCCCATGCTTTCAGTTTATAGATATCAAACCCATTGGTATGGTCTTTTTTCTGCATGCCTTTCAGGGCTTCAGAGATAGAGCCTTTGGTAGTTTGGTATTTACGGGGTACGGAAATACCATATCCATCATCCCATACAAAGACGGCCAGTGGCACCTGCAGTACGCCGGCAGCATTCACGGTTTCCCAGAAATGTCCTTCGGAGGTAGAAGCATCACCAATGGTGCAAAAACATATTTCGTTGCCATTATCGCTCAGCTCGTGCATATCCTGCAAGGCTTCGGAGTGGCGGAATAAAGTAGAGGCAAAAGCAAATCCCAGAGAGCGGGGCATCTGGGCGGCGGTAGGCGCCATACCAGCTGCAATATTTTTACGATTCACAAGGTCGAGCCAATCGCCATTGCTGTCTACATTGGGGGTAGCAAAATGCGAGTTCATCTGGCGGCCGGAGCTATGGGGATCATTGGCCGGATCAGGATCGGCATACAACTGGGAGAAAAACTCTTCGAGGGTAGCCTGCCCGGTAGCAAAAGCCAGGGTTTGGTCGCGGTAATACCCCGACAGGAAATCACCATTTTTGAAGAATTTGGAGACCGCGATCTGGGCTACTTCCTTACCATCGCCGAAAATGCCAAATTTGGCTTTCCCGGTGAGTACCTCTTTTCGGCCCATCAGGCTGGCTTCCCGGCTTTCACAGGCCATCCGGTAGTCCCGGAGCACTTCTTCCCTGAACTTGTCGAAAGAGAGCTTCTCGCTGGTGAGCAATGGGTTGTGAATCGTATTTTCCATAACTCAAAAGTATTAATAATATGCCCCCGTTGAGCCGGTTTTTGCGGGATGTTAAAAAATTGTCATTAGGTCGAAAATTAATTACCTCCAAGTACGTTAAAAATGTAATTTTGAAGGGTTCACAAACCAAATCCTTAGCAGTATGAAAAAATGGATAATCGTTTTACTGATAGCTGGTTTAGGCACAGCAGCCCAGGCACAAAACACGCCTGATGCAAAATCGCCTGCACCTGAAGTCCTGGCTTTGAAAGAAACCAGTTTTGACTTTGGTAAAATAGGCCAGGGACGCCCGGTAACCCATGTATTTGAGGTGACCAATACAGGCAAGGAAGTAATGCGCCTGGAAAATGTGCAGGCTTCCTGCGGATGTACCACGCCTGAATGGAGCCGCGAGCCCATCCAGCCCGGCGCTACTGCCAGCATCAAGGTGGGTTATAATGCCGCTGCAGAAGGTCCGTTCAACAAAACGGTGACTATTGTGTATAACAATAATCAAACAAAAACAATCGCCATTTCCGGAACAGTTTATAAGGCGCCCGCAACCTCCGCGCCTGCAAATGCGTCCTTATCTTTATTAAAACAATAAAAAAACAATTGAATATGAAACGTTTTGTATTAGCAGTTAGCGTAATGTTCTTATCGGCCACTATGTTTGCTCAATCACCATCCGGTGCCGGCCAAAAAGCCGCTGACGTAGCAAAATTCAAGGAACTCGTACACGATTTTGGCAAGATCAAACAAGGTGTACCTGTAACTTATGACTTTGTTTTCTCCAATGCGAGCAATAAACCTATCGTAATCGAGTCAGCTGTTGCATCTTGCGGTTGCACTACTCCTGTTAAGCCCGAAGCTCCTATCGCAAAAGGCAAACAAGACAAGATCACTGCAGGTTTCAATGCTGCTACTTTAGGTACTTTCACCAAGCCCATCACTGTTAAAGTTGCTGGTATTGATACTCCCCTGGAGATCAAGATCACCGGTGAGGTGCTGAATGAAGTGGATTATGCCAAATACGAAAAAGAAAAAGGCGCTAAGAAAAGCAAATAATTCTTTTTAATTTATTGATACACATCCCCATAGCTTCGGCTATGGGGATTTTTTTTGCCCCTACCTATACTGTCCCGAAACGGCAGTGGACTCCTTCCCCATTGGACCCCGGGTACCAGGCTGCAGGGAGCTGTACCATCCTTTACTGATAACCAATAGGTTACCGTATGATACAGCATAGATATAGCATATATGCAGCATAGATACAGCACAGATGTAGCACCTCTATATAGATATGCTCTATCTATGCTGCAATATTGTTGATTAATTGCTGATTTACTTCTGTTTAGCAGGTTCATCGTACTATCATGAATAAGCAAACTATAAAGTAGACCGCAACTATCCATAAAGCGTTCATTTTCTGTAGATTTGCTAACCATTAAAATGCCAACTATGCCTTCCATTTCCAGGAAAAAACAGCTGAGCACACCCGAATACCGGGTATTCTTCCCCATTAAAGTGGCCAAAAGCCAGATCGATGGACAGGGCGCCTATGCCCTGCAGCGCATTCCTGCCCGCCGGAAGATCGGCGACCTGGGCGGGGTGATCATCAGCATCCGGGAAGCCCGGCGAATTACCGCCCAAACCAAACGGGTGGCCATGGTAGAGTTTGACAACGGAGAGGCCCTGAATGCCTCTGTAAACCCCAATGAGCTGCGCTACATCAATCACTCCTGCGATCCCAACACGTATATGCGCCTCACTCACCGCCGGGTGGAATTCTATGCTTTACGCCCCATTAAAGTGAATGAGGAACTGACCTGTAATTATGGTGAAACGCACCATGATGGAAAGTTGCCCTGTCAATGCGGCGCCAAGAATTGTAAAGGCTTTATTTGATGTTGGAATCCTCCTTACTTTTGCGGCATGTTAACAATCAGTCATCGCGGGCAAACGATGCCCCCTTCTCCCATCCGTAAGCTGGTTCCTTTTGCTGAAGCAGCTAAGAAGAAAGGTGTTAAAGTATACCACCTCAATATTGGTCAGCCGGATATTGAAACGCCCAAGGCGGCGCTGGATGCCGTGCGCCATGCCGATTTTAAAGTATTGGAGTACAGTCACAGTGCGGGTAATGAAAGTTACCGGCGCAAGCTGGTACAGTATTACCATAAAAGAGGGATTGAAATTGATCATACGCAGATCATTGTGACCACCGGTGGATCAGAAGCCATCCTCTTTGGTTTTATGGCCTGCCTGGATGCGGGAGATGAAGTGATCATCCCCGAACCTTTTTATGCCAATTACAATGGATTTGCGGTAGCAGCAGATGTAATCGTAAAGCCTATCACCTCCCATATCGAAACGGGTTTTGCCCTCCCTCCCATCAGTGATTTTGAGAAAGCCATTGGGCCTAAAACAAAGGCCATTGTACTTTGCAATCCCAACAATCCCACCGGCTACCTCTACAGCCGGGAAGAAATGGAAACGCTGAAGGAGATCATCATCAAACATAATCTTTACCTGTTTGCCGATGAAGCTTACCGCGAGTTTTGCTATGAAGGCGAGCACATCAGCGCCATGCATTTAAAAGGCGTGGATGATCATGTGATACTGATGGATACCATTTCCAAGCGTTACAGCGCTTGTGGCGGTCGTATTGGTGCGCTGGTTACCCGCAACAAGCAGGTATATGATACGGCGATGAAGTTTGCCCAGGCCAGGTTGAGCCCACCTTCATTTGCCCAGATCCTGGGTGAGGCTGCGGTAGACCTGCCGGAAGATTATTTCGATGCCACTAAAGCAGAGTATAAGAAACGCCGGGATGTAATGGTGAGCCGGTTGAATGCGATGCCGGGTGTATTCTGTCCTAATCCTGGTGGTGCTTTCTATGCCATTGCACGGTTGCCGATCGATGATGCGGATGTTTTTTGTCAGTGGTTATTGGAATCTTTCGCGCACGATCAACAAACAGTGATGCTGGCTCCTGCTACTGGTTTTTATGGCACCAAGGGGCTTGGTTTGGATGAAGTGCGGTTGGCATATGTGCTGAATGCGGACGATCTGAATAAGGCAATGGATTGCCTGGAAGCGGCACTGAAAGTGTATCCTGGCCGAAAAGCCTAATAACATAAACATCATATTATGATCCCGGACACTTATCAAAAAGTTGTCCGGGATTATTTTTTATTGAATAATGCGCTAATTCCTGACATTCCCGGAAAACGCTCCCGGCGTATATCATATTCTATTTTACATTTATGCCTTCACTCCAGGGTTACTCAATTTCCTTTAGATAGACCAGTCGTATATCCCGCGCAAGGCCACTTGTCCCATCTTCCTATTGTATTTACCCAACCATTGTTTTGCTGTCATTGATCATTTTCTAACTGACGTACGTTCATGTGCCTTAGGGGTGTAGTAACTTATTCTTTTTTATGGGTGCTGCTGGCCTGTATGCCGGAGGTAGTAAGCGCGCAGGTCATTGCGGGCATTCGCGCCAATGGTACCATCATGAACCATGGTGATACGGTGCGTGTATGCCAGGGCAGTACGGTTACCTACCAAAGTGTTGGGCAAGGCTCGCTTAATATTGAATGGTTTTTCCGTGGCGGATCACCATCAACCGGCCTTGGCATTAATCCAGGTTCCATTGTTTATACCACACCAGGATTCGATACTACCTGGCAGCGCATCAGTGCCGGCAGTGATGCGGATTCGATGTTTATCATTGTAGAGGTATCGGGTGAAAAGCCGATGGCGAACTACAACTTTGGCCCGAACAATGTATGTGGCAATATTCCCATCAACTTCTCCAACCTGAGTACGGGCAGGGAACTCAGTTATTTGTGGACCTTCTCTCCTGGAAATACAAGTACAGAAAAAGACCCTGTTCATCCATTTCTCGAGGCAGTTGGTCCGCCGGGCAATGAGACGGTGCCTGTGAAACTGGTAATTACCAACTATTATGGATGTAAGGATTCCTCTACACAACAGGTAACTGTGAAGCGGGTACCGGATGCATCAGCCGGGAATGCAGATGCATTGGTGAACTATGGTACTTTCAATGGCGTGCCTACTTTTAAATTCTGTAGCAATATTCCCTTTTATACATTCAGCTTTACGAACGCTTCCACCACACCGGCCAATAATGCCGGCTATGTGATCAAATGGGGTGATGGACAGCCTGACTCTTCCTTTAGTTCCTGGCCGGCCGGTAGCATCATCCGGCATACGTTTCCGCGTGGCAGCAGCAATATGTCGATAGAAGTAACGAGTACAGACGGCTGTATTGGTATCAAAAAATACACGGTATTCTTAGGGTCGAACCCGGCAGGCGGATTGGCCAGCCTGGGTAATACCGATATCTGCGCTACCGACTCTCTTCGATTTACCATCAACGGGGTAAGTACGAATCCGCCCGGCACTTTGTATTCTTTTCTCATCAACGATGGCAGTTTTGCACAAACCTTCCTGCATCCGGCGCCCGCAGTGGTAGGTCATTTTTTTGAGCGGGGCAGTTGTGGCAGTATGAGCAATAGCGGTATCGCTTCTTATATCAATGCTTTTGGCGCCTACCTAACTATCACCAACCCCTGTGGTACTACGAGCCCATCGGTGGTGCCGATCTATGTATCGGGCAAACCAAGGGCCAGCATTGGCGTACCCGCGCCTGTAGTATGCGTAAACTCGACCGTTACGATCAATAGTACTTCCAACTTTGGTAATGTAGTGAGCCAGGCAAATGGCACTACGGCCACCTGCGTTAATACAGGCAAACAGGTGTGGACGGTATCCCCTGCTGCCGGTTATACGATCACCAGCGGTTCATTGGGATCGCTGAATGGCAGTCATGATAATAGCGCGCTCTGGACCAGTGGCAGTCATTCTTTCGGTATCAGGTTTACAGCAACAGGTACCTATACGATCAAGATCTTTATTGCCAATGACCGTTGCGGATACGACAGTACAATAAAAACGATCTGTGTACGCAATCCGCCGCAGGCAGCATTTACGCCCGGTGCGGATACCCTTTGCGGCCCGGGCAATGTGACGCTTACCAATACCTCTCCTGCTGGTGGTTGCTTTGGGGATGATTATGCCTGGAGTGTTCAATACAGCGATCCGCTTAACTGCAATACCATTCAGGCGGCTTCCTTTGCTTATATGAATGGCACGACAAACGTTTCGACATCACCGGTGATCCGGTTGAACCAGGTTGGCCGTTACATTGTGCGGCTCACAGTAACTGGCAGAAGTACTACCAGCACCTGTGCGCCTGTATATGTGGAAGACACGATCTATGTAAAAGGAGCGCCCAGGGCCAGTATCGGTACCATCAATGCGGTGTGTGTGAACAATGCTATTGCGCCCACTGCTACGGTTGATGGTTGTTATTCCAATGGTCCGCTGAAATATGAATGGAGTTTTGCCAATGGTTCACCGGCCACTTCCACTGATGCGGCGCCGGGTAATATTACGTATACCGGGATCGGCAGTTTTGCGATACAATTGAAAGTAACAGACGAAAGCTGCAACCTGAGTACGACGGTCAACACCACGGTAAACATTACCGATAAACCGGTGGCCAATGCAGGGACGGACAAAAATAGTTGCAGTGGTGAAGGAGTGGCACTGGGTGTAGCTGGCGTAACAGGTGTTACCTATACCTGGTCACCGGCTATTGGGTTGAGCGATCCGAATAGCAGCAACCCCACTGCAATCCTTGAATATACTGGGACAGGTAATGATACTACTTATGGATTTAAGCTCACAGCTGCTGCAGGCAGCAATTGTGTGAATGAGGATTCTGTATACATTACTGTGCGGCGCAGGCCGGATATGGTGGTGACACCTGCTTCGTACCAGGTGTGTATTGGTGGCGCTGTTCAACTGACTGTGACCGGCGCCGGCAATTATGTATGGACACCAGGAGCTACATTGAATAATACTACTACTGCTGTAGTGACGGCCACACCCACTGTGACCACCACTTACCAGGTGACGGGCGCTTTGGCGAATGGTTGCCGTGATACCGTGCAGGTGCCGATCAGGGTGAACCCCAATGCCAGGGCACAGTTCACAGCGACGCGCACCACTTTGTGTTCACCAGTGAACCTCGACACGGTGATGCAGGTAACAACATTCCCGGCAGGCAATGGAAGCTATAACTGGTACATCAATGGTCAAATGGCCGGCAGCAATACAACGGGCGCCGCTCCCTCGTACGCCATCAATGCCGCAGGGCAAACACTGGTCGTAAAGCTGGTGGTGCAAAGCCCGTACGGCTGCAAGGCCGACAGTATGGAGGTGACCTTTCATACAGCTGCCAGTGTAACAGCTGATTTCACACCATCCCGAAAAGACGGGTGCACGCCTTTGCAGGTTGGATTTAACAATACTTCCAGCGCACTCGCCGGCGTGCAGTTCTTCTGGAATTTTGGCAATGGCATTACGAGTACACAAGCGCAGCCTGGCAGTATTGCTTTCAACGCAAGTGCGAGTTACAACGATACGACCTATTATATTTTACTGAAGGCCTTCAATGGTTGTGATACTACTTATCACCGCGATAGTGTGAAAGTATATGCGTCGGCCAAAGCGCGCTTTGGGGTAGACAATACGGAAGGGTGTTCGCCTTTCCGTGCACGGATCCGCAATACATCGCCCGGTCATCATACAGCATTTTACTGGGACTTTGGTGACGGTCAGCTTGATACTACGTATACAACCGGTTCCATCGACCATGTATATTATACGGGTAGCATTACCACCTTTAACCTGCGGCTTATTGCAGAGAACCGTTGTGGCAGGGACACGCAACTGATCGCGTTGCTCGTATCGCCCAATAGCATACAGCCACAGCTGGCGGTAAATGGTAACCAGCTATCCGGCTGCGCTCCGCATACAGCGGTATTCGTTAACAACAGCATTGGGGCTGCGCAGCTGTCCTGGAATTTTAATGATGGTACGCCGGAGATCATCACTCCCAATGACCAAAATACTGTAGCCCATGTATTCAACCAGGCGGGCAATTATACCATCAGCATCCGGCTGATCAACAATTGTGCAGATACCACCATTACGCGGAAGGTGACGGTATTTGCCACACCTGCTGCAGGCTTTACTTTGAACAATTCGCCGGTATGTATCAACAATACCGTTGCCACTACAAATACTTCTCAACATGCGCAGGCTTATGAATGGTATTGGGGCGATGGACAGGTAACTTCTTCTGTCAATGGCACACACCAGTATACGCAGGCTGGTACCTACACGGTAAAGCTGGTGGCAAAGTCCGTCACCAATTTTGGAGTGGCCTGTACAGATACGACTACACAGGTGGTGACGGTAGTAGATAAGATCGTACCAAAGATTGTGGCAGCCACTGATAAAGTTTGCGCTCCTTATACCCTGCGGGTGAATGCAGATGGAGCTGCAGGGGCGCAAAACATACAGTGGACTTTTTATGACGCGCATACCAATCCGGGTAAATTCCAGGCCAGCGGCGTGAATGCTTCGTATGTGTATAATACGCCGGGCAAATACCAGGTGAAGCTGGTGGTGCAAACGGTAGCGGGCTGCCTGGACAGTACCACTTATGACTTTGAAGTATTCAGTACACCGCGGGCAGTGGTTGTTCCGGTGAACCCTGTTACCTGCAATACCGATACGACCATCTTTTTTACAGCAGGCATTGAGTACAATGGAACCGATGCCATTCAATACAAGTGGACGGTGAATGATGCGGATGCCGGCATCAGCAATCCCTTTGTGTATCGATTTACCGTGCCGCGTACGAATGAAGAACGATCTTCTTTTACCGTGCGGGTGGCGCCACAGAACAGTATGGGTTGTGGTGACACGGCGCGTGCAGGTGTGGTAACGATACAGCCATTGCTGAAACCTGCGATCCGGGTAATGCCTGGTGTGGTGCAGCAACAACCGGATTATACTTTCAGTTTCAAAGATTCAGTGGGAGGCAATCCCAATAAGGTATACGACTGGGATATGGGAGATGCTTCACGGCAACACCGGAGTGGCCGTGAAGTGAGTTATCGTTATGGCGACACGGGTAGTTATAAAGTGAAATTGCTGACAATAGATTATTCCACCGGTTGCCGCGAGAGTGACTCAGTGAAAGTGACCATTCTTTACCTGCAAGGATACCTGCAGGTGCCGAATGCGATTTGTCCGGGTTGCAGCCAGGCAGGTTTGCGACAGTTCTTACCGATGGGTAAGGGCTTATCGCAATACCGCTTGCGGATCTTCAATGGGTGGGGACAATTGCAGTTTGAGAGTACCAGTCTTGATGGCAATGGATCGCCCAACCAGGGATGGGACGGGCGGGTGAATGGTCGGCCCGTGCAGCAGGATAGTTATCAATGGCAGATTGAGGCGCAATACCGGAATGGAACAGAATGGAAAGGGATGGTGTACCCGGGCAGTAATAAGCCGGTGAAGGCGGGGTTTGTAACCATTGTGCGGTAAAAGCGTGGCTATGGCCAATGCATTCATTTTTTAATAGCAGGCGTATGAATAAATTTCTACTGGTGGCGGTGTTATTGATGAGTTGTGGGATGATGGTCCGCGCGCAGGACCCTATCTTTTCACAAGCTTACCTCTCTCCGATTTATCTCAACCCGGCGGCGACGGGTGCGGGGGAACATGACCTGCGCTTCAGCGCCATTTACCGGCGTCAATGGTGGACGATACCTTCGCAGTTTAGTTACACCGCGTTGTCGGTTGATAAATACATTCCTTCTTTGAGGGGTGGCTTTGGTTTGCTGGCCACGCACAGCAGTGAGGGGTATTTACGGCAAACGGGTGTTTATGGTTCTTATTCTTATACCATTTGTTCGGCCAGTTTATCGGCGGCGGAGAATGGAGAGCTGCCGAAATGGTTCCTGGCGATGGGACTTCAGTTTGGTGTGACCCAGCGGCGTATCGACTTTAGTAAGTTGGTGTTTTCCGATCAGTTGGATGTGGATGGCGTGATACCCGGCAGCAGTTCGGGTGCCGATATGGCGGTCAACAATGGCAAATGGCGACCTGACTTTGGCGCCGGTGCTTTTTTCAATTATAATCTGACAGAAGACAGCCGGGTGTTGTTTGGTTTTAGTGGTCACCATATCAACCGGCCGGATGAATCGCTGATATCTTCTTCAGATACGGCGCGTAGTCAACTGCCGGTACGCTGGGGAGGCAATGTGATGTATACCTATACGAATCCCGAGCGGAGCTGGTCGTATAGTCTGGCCGGATTAATGTACCGGCAGGCGCGGAACAACTCCCTGCAGGTGGGTGCGGAGGTGACGCAGAACAATTACGACATCAGTGTGGGGTTGTGGTACCGGAGCAGCATCAATTTCCGGGATATGGATGCTTTTACGGTGACGTTGAGCATTAATCTGTCGGGCCGGGAGAATACCCGTCAGAAGGTGCGGGCGGGGATTGCCCATGACGCCCCTTTGGGCAATAACAGGTACTCCTACACAACGGGCAGTTCGGAGCTGGGTGTGGTGTGGGACCTGGATACTTATCCGCAGGACAGTGACAACCCTTGTAAGCCCCGGATCACCAGTAAATATGCCTGTCCGATTGGCTATTAAGGTGCTGGCATTGAGGCTGGTGGCCTATCCCGCCGAACTTTTTGACTTTCTTCGAATTAAGTTTTTGCCGAAAGGTGATTTTAGCTATTTTTGCAACCCGTTTTAAGCCTTTGGGTGGAGAGCGGGACCAGGAAAGGGAACCAACTTCTTTTTCTGTAACCTGGGATGATGGCTTCAATTTTCATCCCCGGATCATTTGCCGAGGTAGCTCAGTTGGTTAGAGCGCAGGATTCATAACCCTGAGGTGACGGGTTCAATTCCCGTCCTCGGTACTTGTAATGACAAAGCCTTGAGTGTAATGCTCAAGGCTTTTTTTTATAAGCTATTCAGATCAGAAAGGTATATCCTCTGTATTTGTAGTAGAATTAGAATTACTAGAATTATCGTCATTTTTCAAGTCATAAAACTCCTCATCAGATTCGTATATGAAAGGCGTTGAAGGTCTGGTAAATCCAAACGATTTGGATGCCCGATAAGCAAATCCGAAATCTTTTGATTTCTGATCAACAAAATAATCATTATTGAATGAGTAAATTTCTAAACTATTATCTTGTATAACGTGCAAGTGATTTTCATAATTAAATGAGCGTGGGAAAATTCTAACCCTAGAAGCTTCTCCGGGTATGTTATAAAAAGTACCATCGCTTAGCATGACAACAACAGCATTCTCACAATGCAGAACTGTACCAAAATATGCAATGTATGCTGATAATACTTGTCCTTTCCAAGTTTGAAATGGAATAAATTTTACATCTGAAAAAATTGGCTCATCAATTTTAGCATAATTATTAAATCTAACCATTTCCAATCCACCGTCAACTGCTCTGTAAATTTTTTCGTTGGACCCCCAACTCAAATAATGTTGCCTGCGCAGATTGCTTTCGAAGATGGATGTTTCATCAAATTCTCCTTTTTTAATCCTCTCAGGTATTGATCTTTCATTTTCTGGATTCCACGTAAAATATGACATAAATGAATCACCGGCTAGCGATGAGTTGTAAATACTTAAAAAAGAATAGTCGGCAAACGATGAATGCCTGTTACTAATTTGCACCATTCTTCTATCGTCATTAGAGCTAAGACCATAATTAGAAGAACCGTTATATTCCATCAACCCATCATCGCCCGCAGAAACAGCTAACCTTGCATATCGATTAGCGCGGATTGTAAACCCATATAAATCGAAATGCTTCTGCACGTTTCTAGCTACAGGATACTTTTTACTGCTTCCATGTATTGTTGATGATAAAAGATTATTGTGGGTTAAAACATAAAGCTTATTACTAAACACTTCTGAATCAGTATGCAACTCATGAAAAGGCGAATCTTGTTCGCCTATAAGGTGTTGACTTAAATCTTCTTCAGTTACACTAATCTGTTTCAAAGAAAGGTCTGCAAATTTTGATCTAAGTAAGTTTTTGATATCAGTATCCTTAAATAAATCATTTAGTTCTGGGTGGTATAAATTTCGTCCATTTTTAAAAGCATAGTTCACTGCAATTTTCGTGTAATCATCTTCTTGAATTGAATCAACCAGCGAATTCCAGTTAATTGTTTTTACAGTTCCAATAACCGTAAATAAGTACAATCGCCCCCGATATATTTGGCAATCCCAATAATTTCCCTGTATTACAATTCGTGAAGGATTCATAACTGTCCCTGCTTTATTCTTGACATTCGAGCTTTTGAAATATAACCGCTATTGAACCAAGCCTCCAAAATTTGTGGTAATGGTTTATCCGCAGGTTTATGCCTGACATCTGCAGGATAGCCATGCCATTGATTCTGGTCAGCAACAAACTTTGCTATCATAAGACTTTGACTGCGTAAATTATAACCAAGTTCCAGTAATTGTCTCAGTCCAGAACTAATTAACCCCCATCCATTTGATCCTGTATACCAATAGTTTTGATAACAAGAGGTAAAGCAAGCAAATTCGTCGTCAAAATGTACCGACCAAACTGAAACTTCATTAGTAGGATTTCCTCTATGTTTGGGAGAAAAATAATAATTTGTAGAAACGCCGTTATGCGTAACAATCGCAACCGTATTGACTTGATTTGGCATTAAACCTATTGATTTTGCTCTTTTAAGAAAGATAGACAATTAATTAAATTTATTCATACAAGTTCGAAAAAAAAGATGAAAGCTTCAACACAGGAATACAATAAACTGAATATCAATTATTTAATATAAACACCTAAGTAATCCTCAACTCTATTGAATTTTTCCAAATCATTCTATTGCAATGAATTCAACTAAATCTTGGATGATTGGGTTCAATATTTCTCCCATCCTGGGTACTTTCAGAAAAGGCTGCATAGATGCAGCCTTTTTTACTAATTTTTAGTCATTTATAATAGCAATTTGGTGTTAGATGTGTAACCACTACTTTTGTGTTAAAAGGTTTAATTTTCGCGTCTTCAGGCTAATAGTTCGCTCAATTCCCGTTTTAATCAAAATTAAGTTTAAAGTCGCCCCCAGTGCCAATCATATACACAGAGTAAGATCATTTAAGGTACTTTTTATTGACGATTACACTGTAAAAAATTTAATCACCAGTGGGCCGAAAGATAGGGATCTCACCCATATACAAGACCGAGTTTAATCATTATCAGAAAAAAGGTAGTCTGCAACTCGGTTCCGTCTAAGAGGGAAACAGGCTAAATTGTAATGGTATATTCTTCATAAGCACCATACGATCTGTCTATATCAAAACGATGCACAACTTCAAAATCATTGAAATTTTTATCACAATTAGAGTATCTGGATGGTGATATTAGTTTAAAGTTTTTAATAACTTTTATTGTGTAATGTTAGATAGCTGAGCGTACGTGATTGCACGTCTCTGAAAGTCCGCAGTCGCAAAAAGCATCCCTTTATATGTGCCTAATGACGGAGTTTACTATTAAGAGCAAAAACTACTTCTCTTTTTATGGGATTTTTGTGGCGCTTACATTCAACAATTATTATAAATTTGTACTCAATTATTCAAATTCAATTAAAATATCTATTTGATATTCCCTATCTTGGCTTTTTACTAATATATCATGATCAGCCTTAACTCATTCAACTCCTTGGCTAACTTGATTAGGTAGTCATGGACGAGCAATTCGAATTCCTTAGAAGATATTTCTGCACTCATTAAGATTGTTTTTAAAGGTCTCGGCACTTTGATCAGATTAACATATAAAATAAACGACTTTCATACCTTCAGTAAAAGAGTAAAAACACCTTTGAGTAGTAAAACAAAAAACTTAATTCTAGGATAATGTATAATTACCCTTGACAAAATTTACTCCCTACACCTACCACCACCATTTCATAATTTGTTACATACAGTAGATCTAAAAGTTTACGTCGTCCGCCAACCCTGCCTTAACTTTCCAGAAATCAACGCCTACTTCTAGCCCGGTTGTTATCCCGACAATTGGCTACTTTAAATCAATCTCTTCGAAAGCCGATCAAACCACAAAAGCGATCCATTTATTGGTCGAACGGTGACAAATACTATTTTATTACAGATACCTGATTTCCGTGCAGTTGAAGCTGTAATGCGAAAAAGGTCATGGCCTTGAAATTCTTGAGAGGCGAAGTGATCTAAAAAGGCTATAACCTGGAACGATTGTCTTCGGAGTCTGATTATCTTGAACCGCATGTGATCCAAGTACAGCACTTCGTTATGTCACTGTAAGGGACTTGGCCACAGTCTATGTAGTCCATGTTATTTTTAAATGTGAGCATCAATCAGTTAGGAACTAAACCAGTTACATGAAAGATGATCAAGATCAAAATAGGTGAAATCAACAAGACAATTACAGTGTTTTAACGGTAAGAAAGAAAGATTGAAAATTTGAAATTACATGAGCAATCGGACATTCTGATTTATAAATTAATATAATATTATATGAAACGTTTATTAAATTATAGTACTGCGTTTTTGTTCTTGAGCTTAATCTCTTTTTTCGGTTGTAGTGAAATCCGCCTAATTGGTGCTTATGACACCAAAATAGATGATGGTATTCAGAAAATATCTAAAGATCTAAATACAATCTTTGTAAAGATTGATAAAGCAATAGACGGAGGAACAGGCTGGGGATATTCGACCTTTACGAATGACTATATAGAGATTGAAGCAAACCTAAAAACATTGATAACCAGAGCAAACGGTCTTCCTAAATACTCTATAATAACTAGCCAACTAACTACTTTGCAAAATTCAATACAAACACTCGAAGCGGATCACAAGACAGGATTTGCAAGTAGTAGCGCCACTAACGCTCAATTAAAAGCAGCAATCAAAGTTGATGAAACTGCAATACAAATTTCGATAAGTGCAATGTTGAAATTGCAAGAGGCTCTTAAGAGAGAAAAAACTAATAAATCATAATTAAACTATCCTGTTATGGCACAATTAAGTTTTGGGGACATTTTTGAAAAAATGCTAGAAGCAGCTAAAGGTCAACTTGAAAATCATTGGCCTACAATAAAAGACTTGGCAACATCTTCTATTAAAACCCTTGCTCAGAATATTGTTGATATAGAAAGGATGGAAGAGGATGGTACAATTACAGAAGAACAAGCCAAATTAAAACTACAGCTACAGAAGGATGCTTTTAAAATATTACTATTAACTAATGAAGCTATCGGATTATTGATAGTTGAAGCAGCTCTAAATGCAGCGTTAAATGCCATAAAAGAAATTGTAAATACCGCGATTGGATTTGTTCTGATATAGCATCAACTGGTATTATTAATAATTCAACCTTTTCGAAATGGCTAGCTATAAATGTTGTCATTGTGATAATATTTTAACTACACAAGGCCCGATCAACGCAATGGTCACATATTTGGGAGGTAGTTTTCATTCCTATGTTTCAGTAAAAAGCTCTGGTGCTATACATGAAAAGTCGTTGAATGAAGTTTTTCCAAAGTTTATTGGAAATGATTTTTCCATTATAAGCCAGAACGCAATCGGAACCTTAAATACCTTTTCAATAAAATCTGAGATCAAGACTTTTGCTGTGACTCAAGCAATCAATTCTTTTAAACAGAACGTCACAATTCATTGTGACAACTGTGATAAATTCTGTAACTATTCAATTGAATAGGATGGAAAACAAAAAAAACGAGGAAGCCAAGATTCAATCTGATGTATCAACTGTCCAAGGTTCTGTTATTAATCAAACTGTCGACAAGGACAGTTGGCCGATTGACAAATGGACTTGGTTTAAGCTTTCAAGAACATGGGTGACAGGTGCAGAGGAAAGAATACAAAAACAAGTAGACAGGCTTCAAACTTCAATATCATGGTTCTTTGGATTGGGATCATCTGCTGCCATCGTAAGTTTTTTTTTAAAAGAGCCGAATTTTACATTCCAGGTTGGAGTCTTTTTTTCAGCAGTCTTACTGTTACTTCTTCTTGCTTACTGCTTTTCAACATTAGCTATTACCACAGTAACGAAAAGCGTTGCTGAGCCAAATGATGATGATGAAATTCGGAAAGTATTTAATAAATCAAATAGGTGGTCACAGATATTTATTCTTATTTCTTCTGCTTGCTTAATCTTTGGCTTGACACTTTTTCCCTTCGCCTTATTAAGTTCAATAAAAAGGAACGAATCAATTACAGACAACAGCAACGTTTATCAAGCACAATATAAAGCACGTAGCATCATTAAAACAGGCAATGGTGAGGATAGCACCAATAAGTACATCACGGCTATTGACTTATCTGGATTTACTCCAGACAGCACCCAGCTCAAATTTAAAATTTCTACCGGAACGAATTTTTTTAATGCGATTACGATAGACAGTTTTAGGCATACCATTAGTCACGGAAAATTTGATCTCGTTTATCAACTCGAAAGAAAACTAAAGCTGAGCAAAGATCAATATTACATCAGCTTGGTCTATAATCTAAAAAGTGATTCAATTACTACAAAGACGATCTTACTATTGCCCTTGTAGAAAATCTTCTCGCTTGTAGTGATTCCAGGCTAGATGCTCATTTTCTATGAATAAAAATCTATTTGATAATACCGTGTGGCTTTATTTGAGAAGATAAGACCGGTTCAAGCGATTATATACATTTGTTTAACTTGGACAACGACCGCCATTTTGGCAATCAAAGGCAATAAGGCGCTCAATTTCTCTAAACATGTATCTATGCGTAAGTTTTTCTGCAAGGCTCATTGTTTCCAGTCTATTTCGTAGTCAAACCCTTTTGTCTTTAATTTCAGAAGCCAACTTTTATATAGGTTATTACCAATAACAATTTTTCCGTCTTGCATAGAAAGTGTTTCCCCTACTATGAATTTTTGGAGATCAGGCCTGAGCTGCCTGGGCAAATCATCTAAGAATATTACCCCTTTGTTGAACTATTCCTGTAATGATCCTAAGCTTTTTGATATAAGAGATAACTCACTCATGGGAAGTACTATAGGTAAATCTGAATATTCAATAACCTATAACAAATGTATTTAAATTCGAACTTCTTTGGAAATCAAAAGGTTACAGACTGGAGTATTGATATTACAAATTAACGAAACTCCTTTTTTGTCCATGATTCGAGAGGTCCTGGGAACCAAGTAAATCTAACATTAAATGTAAGATTTGTATAAACAGGAACAACTACTGCATAATGAGTTGGTTATCAATTCAAAACTACTTCTTGATCTTAGAAAGGAATCCCTATCGCACTGTCATATTGGACATAAAAAGTCTATTCTACATATTCTGCGAAGAATAGAGGCATTAATCTCCGCATGCATCAATATAACAAGACAAATGATCTTCCAATTAACCGCGCTATCCACAATTGGTAGGGTATATTTTCGTTTATTTATCAATATCCCCCTGATGGACCGAATCTCAAACTTTATTTTTTGTATTTTATCTCTTGCAGGAATTATAACTGGTTTTGTGTTGCTCGTTCAAGGATCTCAACCTTGTGGCAGTGATGGATGTCTTATACATATCCTGCTCTTTGTTGCCCTAATATTTCTTTCGATCTCAGTCCCTATCTTTTATGTTACGCTAAAGCGGGAAATCGCCTGGCGTGAGAAGAATAAAAAAGTACAGTAAGAACAAACTCATTTGCTGCTTCAAGCCAACTGGTTGCCCGGTGTTTAGCTGTTCGTCCCAATTGACAATGGGCTATCGTTCCCCCTGGCAGCACGCATTCTTACTAATAATAAGAATCCACCGCATCCTGTCCGGTATAATTAGGACCAGCCTTATCATCGGCCCCTTTATAAGTAAGGTTGATGGAGATATCCCGTGGACCTTTACAAGTAATTATCTTTCGCTGGGCATTGTATTCTATCTGATTTTCTTTAAACAGCTTTTTTAAATATTGACCTTGCTGATCCCCTTCTATTTTAATGCTCTTCAGATCGAGGTTGGCCATCAATATCCGCTGGGGAGCAATAGCCTTTAAGGCTTCTGTTATTACCTTTAACTTATCACCTATATAATGAAGCCCGTGCACACAAGTAACAAGATCATACTGATCATCAGCCTTCCAATCAACCAGCGACATGGCTTCCAATTGCAGACAAGTGATCAATGAAGGAACAGGCTGAAACTGATCGGTCAGGTCGATACCCCGCAGCAAGGCCTGACCCTGTAGCTGTTTTTCTGCCAATTCACTGGCATACTGAAGTAAGGCATTCCCTTCACCACAACACAGATCCAGCCATTTTACCTCCCCCCGCTCCTTCAAACAAGCATTCAACCAGGTCTCTGGCTTAAACTTTAAATCTTTCTCATAACTATTGACCCCACTGGCTTTACGCTTACGGTTCATCCTGTTGTTGGCCACCACATCTGACCAAGCCAATTCATTTTCCTTCAGCAACTTCATTGTAACAAAATAGGAAATAAAACCAATACTGCATTAATGATCCCTTCACAATATATACGAGTCATTCACCACATATTGCCCGCAAATCCTCTACATGCTGGTCAGGTATTTCTCCCGGTCCCGCTACAGAAAAAGGCTCCAATTAAGGAACCTTCTTTATTTACAATTCAATTGCCTTTTAATTATTCGACGATCGAAAATTCTCGTCCAAATTATATACCAACTCATAAAGCTCGCTTAAAGGAGACTGTCCCTTCAAACCATAATCTGTTACTTTTATCGTTTCATTCGTCAGGTAAAAGATCGCTGTTGAAGTAGGTTGATCTGTTTTCAAAACGGTATACTTACTTTTTAGTTTCCTTAAATCATATTGAGAGATCAGGTATCTGATCCTATCTATTTCTCCCTTTTTTAATCGACATATTTTAGCTGGGAACTTCGGATCATAATAGGATACATCACAATAGCTCGTATCATTTTTAAGATCTAAAATCACATTAATATTAGGAAATCCATCTACTTCTACACCAAAAGCGGACAACTTCATTTCAATTTTATTAACCGTCTCACCATTTGAGTTCTTTAATGGATGTACATTACAACCCTGTGCGAAAAAAGCCACAGAACAAAATGACATGAATTTTATAAGTCTGATGATTCGCAATTCTAACTAATTAAAAAAGTGAATACGCCGGCATCCGGATATCTCTGCTCTACCTCATTCCCACAAACTAATGAAAAACAGCAAATCATGCAATAAATGGTTCAACAATTCTCATACTGCTTATCCGCTGGCCACGTATTAAAATAACGAATTGCCAGGTTGGGAATTAACATTCCCCAGTTTCCTTAGCATAATGTTTACGGTGTGCAATTGAGAGTGGCCAATTGTCAATAGAGACATGAATATCTGATCAAAATACAAAGGGGCGCCTGTGAGCAGCCCCTTTGTAAATAAGTTTACTAGGAATCTTTTGTTAATCTTTAACCATACTCCTTTACATAGGTGTATATGTAAATTTCTGACCTCCAAGTGCAGCTTCGAGCATCAGGCCGTCTTTCCCCTGTGTGAAGACCATAACGCCATCTCTGTATTTTACATCGGCAGATGCTCCTTCCTTAACAGCAATTGCTGAGAACTGGCCGGAAAATTCAAGCTTATTACTCTTAAAGCGATCAAGGGCATCTTTGTTCTCAAAGAAGATCACTTCTCTGTATGCCTGTCCGCCAAATTGAAAACCTGCACTCACCTGTAACATTTTTGCGGAACCAGTGTTTTTTCCATGCTCATACACTGCTCCATTACCAGCTGCGCCACCAACACCAATAGCACCTTTCCCTACATTAGGGAATATTACATAGCCATAACTACGTTCAAAAAGATTTTTCATCAATCCGTCTGCCTTTATAAATGCAGCTTTGGCCGTTTTACTATCGGCAACAATGCGCTGTGTTTTAGTCTGACTCATCAGGAGCATGGGCAATATCATCCCTGCCCATGTTAATATCATGAGGTTCATCATTCTCTTTTTCATAACTTGTTTTAGTTAAACAGATGCAAGCTATATGCCAGCAACCAATCTATTAGATTGTCCCTATCCCGCTACAGGCAAGGGCCACAAGCCAGTAGCCTGATCGACAAGGATCTATCCTATTCTTGGAAGCCACATGCCCATTACAGCAGCTGCCGAACCAATAGCAATACAGATGGTAAAAACAAAAAGCAGCAGGGAGAAAGTCCATTTTTTAGAGGACGCACCTGAAGATCTGGCTTTAAAGTATAAAGCGGCTACAGCCTGTGGAAAGATGTAAACAAATATACCCAGGAAGGTGAGAAAAGGGCCGGTAAAAGTTTCAGGATCAAACCCGACTGGCCGCTTGTGGATGACGAGCCAAAGCATCAGGAATACGCGAAAAAACCATACGCCACTCATGGCCAATAAAAGGTGCACTGCCCATTGGTTATGTAAACTAATTTTCCTTTGCATAGCATACCTGATGGTAAAGAAGGCACTCACCAGAATGATCAATGCATTGATGGAAATGGTCACCTGGGCAAATAGTCCGCCCACTGCTCCCCTTACCCAGGTAAGATATAATCCTCCGATACCCATTAAGAAAGCGGAAAAAATGTACACCCGCCCACTGATGCGATGCAACCTGGGCGCTTTTTTACGAATGGCAGTTATTAATTGTAATGGCCCCAGGATCGTTACCACCGCAGCGAATGCCACGTGTAACCCAAAGACCAGGTTGCCCATGCCATCGCCTTGCAGGTAAAAGTGGGGATTGACGGTATTCCACTTTTCAAAGCTCCCCTGCACAGCTGATCTCCAATACAACATGATGATATAGTATGCAAAGACCAACTGGCCCAAATAGGTGACTACAAACCAAAAACGGGTCATATTTCTAAGGGAGCGTATCGCTGGTGTTGGAGAGTTTTGTTTCATGTTGCTGAGTGATCTGTTAAAGATACCCTCAGCGCTATGATACCCCACTTAACAATTGTTAAGAAATGATCTCCCGCCTGATCCTGCTCAGGCTTTCAGGCTTTATCCCGAGATAAGAAGCTATAAATTTCAGGGGAACGTTCTTTATTATATTCGGGCTTTCCTTTACCAGTTTCACGTAACGCTGTTCGGCGGTAAGGGTAGCCAGGTCATTCATTCTTTGCCTGTCTTCCTCCTGCACCTGCTCGAACAACCGAATGGTATAATCTTTTTGGGTGATGCTTGTTTTTGCGGTACGATCGGCATCGGCTTTGGTAATTCTCAATAACTCACAATCAGTTATACATTGAAGATATTCATTGGTGGGAGTCTGGTTGACAAAATGAAAATAGGAAGTAAAAAAACGGGGGCCATTGTTCAGATCAACTGTTATTTCTTCTCCTTTATCATTGATATAATACTTCCTCATAAATCCCGAAACAATAAAATTATGGTATACGGGAACTTTCCCGGCACTATCCAGCAGGGTATCCTTTGGCGCCAATAATGGTTTAAAAGACTCACGGCATTGAGCCCTGTCATGCTCGGGAATATTGATTATAAGAGAGATATAGTCAAAAAGCGAATCGTAATAATGCAGCATTTGCCGGGGTTTACTATAAATGTACAGAAGAACTTATGAAGGACAAATAAGTCACTCCCCGTTAAGCGGATGGCCTATCTCCCAGATATGACCGAACGGGTCCTTCAATTTCCCTATTTTCCAGGACTCCTCTGTAGTGACCGGGCAGATCTGTGTGGCCCCGGCTGCCAGTGCCCGGGCATAAACCGCATCAGGATCGCTAACGGTCAAAATAATCCGAACCGGGCTTCCGCCAATGGTCTCGGGGCTGGCATTTTCGAATTCGAGTTCCTCATCACCCTCCCAAAACTCCGCACCTTCAATGGAGATCTTCGCCGTCAGACTGCCATCAGGGCCTGGGTACCGGACCAGTTCCGTCCCCCCGAGCCCTGTCGTATAAAAATCAACTGCCCGGGCGCCATCCTTTACCACCAGAAAAGGGAGAATGGAAGTCTGTATTTCAAGTCTTTTAGTATTGGTTGTCATATCAAAAGGATTGGTTGTTACGGTTATCACAAATTAGCCTATTGTGGTTATTCCCCATCAGGATCGACCACATCTGTTTCCGCTACACGGCCTACCTGCCCATCTTCCAGGCGCACTTTGATGCCTCTTGAATGGTATGCCGCAGAGGTGAGGAGATCTTTAACGATGCCATAGGTCAACTTACCTGTGCGCTGGTCTTTCTTAAGAATGATCGCCACTTCCTGGCCGGGATAAATGTCTTTTCTATATTGGCCATCCATATAATTGCTGTTTATCAGCCGCAAAAATATTGAAGGAAAGGCTTATATCGAAAACCTTTTAACAGGCCGCTATCAGCGCTTGCGCCCAATCCCAAACTGATCCCCGGCATGCACAGGTTTGCCTCCCTTAAATTGGATCTCTACCATCTTTTCACTGGCCACATTGTTATGGAATTCATCTTTCAGGTATGCGAGTATATTGCGGGTCTTAATGTCTATTACCTCCCCGCTGGATGGGTAGGCAAACTTACCATCCCCACTAAAAGTGATCCATCCGGGCATATCCTGCAAGGGAATGGTGGTAAGCTGCTGATAAGGAGCTTCAGCACTAAATACATGCAGGCGCATATTGTGACCATCACAAAGCCATAGCTCCTTTTCGTCCGGCGTAAGACCAATACCATGACTGGGGTTGCCATGCCGCCTTACCGGGCCCCGCTCCCACCCTTGCACAGGTACATGAGCAATCTTTTTACCGGTCTTCAGATCACCTACTTCAAAACCCAGCAGGCTATCGACGGTTACGTATACAAGGGATTCTTTACCATTAATGGTAAAGGGCCTGATGTTATTATCAAAAGGGCCAACCTTGCCGATCAATTCATTTTTATGAGCGTCTGCAATGTGTAGCCAGGGGCTTGCAATGTCGTCCAGGTAAACAAGTTTACCGGCAGGTCCGTAAATAGTATTGTGTGCTCTCTTGTGTACAGTGATCTTTTTAATAATATCACCTGTATTGCAATCAACCACATTCCAAAATGTATTCTCCAAAGATGGCAGGTACATGGTGAGGCCATCAGGAGAAATAGCCATGCGGTCGCAGCCGCCATCAAACTTCTTTTCCCACACCATTTTCTCCGTTGTGAGGTCAATGCGCTGCAAGCCCTCGAGTGTAGTTATGTAGATGCTGTTGAGGGGGATGCTTACAGCAATTCCTTTTACATTGGAAGGTTTACCATCAGGATGAAGGCCCTGGGTTTTGATCCTTTTTACAAAACGATGGTTATTGTTGATGTCAAAGACCAGGAGGCCGTGCCCACCATATCCGAGGTAATCACGGATACCAGGTGTTGCTACATACAGGTACCGCTTTTCTCCTGCCTGCTTTTTTGTTTTTACGGGATCTTTTCCAGGGGTCTGTGCTTGCAGCGCTCCATGGCCCAGCAATACAAAGAGTACCGATAGTGCCGGGAATATTAAGAAATTCGTAATTATTAATTTCATAAGCAAGGTTCTGTAGATGATGGGGTGTATTAAATATAACTAAAAACCTGCAACAATAAGATCAGTATATTTACAAAACATAATTGTTCTTTTATGAAAGCCATCATTCCAGCCTTGTTATTCATTTTAGTATTATCTATGGCAAATGCCCAATCCACTGCTCCCGACACTGTGAAAACAAAAACGGGTCCTCTTGTCATACAACCGGTTAAACATGCCAGCCTGCTGCTTACCACCAATGGCACCACCATTTATGTTGATCCGTCTGGCGCGGATAATTTTAAAGGATTGCCTGAGCCTGGCATTATCCTTATCACAGATATCCACGGTGACCACTTTGATCCTAAAACCATCGCGGCTATAAAGGCTGCCAAAACCCTGATAATAGCACCACAAGTGGTAGCAGATAAATTAACTGACTTTGATAAAGCTCATCTTGTAGTATTGAAGAACGGGGATAAGACTACGCAATCAGGCATATCGATAGAAGCGATCCCCATGTACAACCTTCCTGAAAGCGCTACGGCCATGCATACAAAAGGCAGGGGCAATGGATATGTACTGAACATAGGCGGTAAACGGATCTATGTTTCCGGCGATACCCAGGGCATTCCGGAAATGCGTTCACTAAAAGACATTGATATTGCCTTCGTGTGCATGAACCTCCCCTACACGATGGATGTAAAAGAAGCTGCGGATGCAGTACTCGCCTTTCAACCCAAAGTAGTTTATCCGTATCACTACCGGGGACAAGGTGGATTTAGTGATGTAAACCAATTTAAAAGCCTGGTAGATGCCGGCCAAAAGAAAATAGAAGTGCGGTTACGTAACTGGTATCCTGAACAATAAACACATTAGTCATAAATAAAAACGCAGCGACCAACTATGATCGCTGCGTTTTTATTTAAAAGCGGGAAACCGCTCTACTTCCATCCGCCTCCAAGATCTCTGTAAATATTCACAACAGCATTGAACTGTTGTTTTTTGGTCTCTATGAGTTCGAGTTTGGTTTCGAGTGCATCGCGCTGTGTCATCAGAACCTCGAAATAATCGGCCCTGGCAGATTTGAACAGGTCATTGGCAATGTCGATGGACCTGGTGAGGGCATCCACTTGTTTCGACTTAAGGTCATAACTCTTTTCCAGGTTGCTCACATTGGATAGCTGGGTAGATACTTCCAGACAGGCATTCAAGATGGTACGCTCATAATTGTACATGGCCTGCAGTTGCCGGGCATTGGCATTGAAAAAGTCTGCTTTGATCGCATTCCTGTTGATCAATGGCCCTGCGAGATCGCCAGCGAGTGAGTACAACAAGGACTCGGGCAACTTAAACAAGTAAGATGGCTTAAATGCCTGGAATCCCAAAGCCGCTGAAATACCGAAGGAAGGATAAAATTCTGCGCGGGCCACTTTTACATCCAGCTTCGCAGCTACCAGCTCCAGTTCAGCCTGCTTAATATCGGGCCGGTTCGCCAATAGCTGAGAAGGAATACCTGTACTGACTGCAGCAGGCAGCAATCCTAAAAAGTTGCTTTTACTCCTGGTTATTTCCTGGGGAAACCGGCCTATCAGGAAGTTGATCCTGTTTTCAGTTTCCTTTATCCTTTGCAAAATATCAAACTCCAGGCTTTGGGACTTTAATACTTCGGCCTCAAATTTCTGTACAGCGAGTTCGGTAGCCCTGGCTGCTTCTTTCTGCACTTTCACGATGCCCAAGGCATTCTTTTGTAAATCGATGTTTTGCTTAACGATCTCGAACTGGTTGTCCAGGGCCAGCAATTCATAATAAGAATTGGCTATCTCCGCAATCAGGTTGGTGATAACAAAGTTCTTGCCTTCAACGGTTGCCAGGTACCTGGTGATCGCGGCCTTTTTGGCGTTGCGTAATTTCTTCCAGATATCCACTTCCCAGTTTGCGTAAACTGCCACGGTGTAATCCATCAGGGGATCGGGCATTTCCTTGCCGGGTTTAATCTCGGTAGAGGCATCACCGGCACCCTGGCTGGTGTATCGGCCTACTTTCTCCACGCCAATACCTGCTTTAGCTCCCACGGTTGGTAATAAGGGCCCTTGCCTGAACCGGATATCATTACGGGCGATCTCTACCTCCTGTAAAGTGATCATCAGCTCCTGGTTGTTTTTCAGTGCTGTGTCGATCAGGTTCACAAGGTTAGGATCGTTGAAAAAGCTTCGCCAGCGGATGTCGGCAGTGTTGGTTGTATCGCTGTTGCCTGCATAAGAGGCAGGTGCTGCATTATTCTCTGTCCGCTGCACAACCACGGGTACCTTGCAGCTTGCAATGGCGAGGCAAGCCAGGCCAATGCAATGGTATATTTTGAATTTATACATTGTGATCAATTTCTTCGGTTAAAGGATTTTCTTCTTCATCTTTCACCAGCATACGCCTTTCTGCAATTTTTCCGAATATGTAATACAAGCCGGGTATGACGAGCACGCCGAAGATGGTACCGAAAAGCATACCGCCGGCAGCAGCAGTACCAATAGTCCTGTTGCCGATCTTACCGGGGCCATTGGCAAAAACCAGCGGGATCAACCCGGCGATAAATGCAAAGGAGGTCATCAGGATGGGACGGAACCTTACCTTCGAGCCTTCCATGGCTGCCTGTAATACGGTTGATCCTGAGCGGTGTTTCTGCACAGCAAACTCAACAATCAACACGGCATTTTTACCGAGCAACCCGATCAGCATTACCATTGCAATCTGGGCATAGATGTTATTTTCCAATCCCAATAATTGCAGTAAGAGGAAGGCGCCGAAGATACCGGCAGGCAGGGAAAGGATCACGGCCATGGGCAGGATAAAGCTTTCGTATTGGGCGGCCAGGATGAGGTACACGAAACCAAGACAGATGAGGAAGATATAAATGGCCTGGTTGCCCTGAGCCACCTCATCTTTGGAGATACCTGCCCAATCTATACCAAATCCTCTCGGCAAGGTTTTCTGCGCTACTTCATTGATCACCTTAATGGCTTCACCACTACTATAACCCTCGGCGGCAGAGCCGCTGATCTCGGCAGCATTGTACATATTGTGCCGGGTGATCTCGGAAAGACCATATACCTTGTCCATTTTCATGAAAGCGGAAAAGGGTACCATCTCGTCTTTATTATTCTTCACGTACAGCTTCAGGATATCTTCCGGCAATGCCCTGTACTGTGCTCCCGCCTGTACAATTACTTTGTATTGGCGACCAAAATTAATAAAGCTGATCTCGTAGTTACTTCCTACCAGGGTAGACAGGGTATTCATCGCATTTTCGATGGACACGCCTTTTTGCTGGGCAATATCATTATCAACCTTTAACATGTACTGAGGGAAGCTGGCACTGTAAAAGCTAAATATAGAAGAGAGTTCTTTCCGTTTCTTCAGTTCCTTTACAAAGTCATTGTTTACTACTTCCATTTTTTTGTAATCGCCCGACCCTGCTTTATCCAGCAGGCGCAATTCAAAACCACCGGCAGCACCGTAGCCCGGAACGGCAGGAGGCAGGAAGAATTCAATATTGGCGCCAGTGATGTCCTTACATTTCTCTTCCAGTTCTTCAATGATCTCCTGTACAGAATGCTTCCGCTCGCTCCAGTCTTTCAGGTTTACGAGACAGGTACCGGAGTTGGAACCCGTACCCTCTGTCAATATCTCATAACCTGCGAGGGAAGAAACGGATTGTACGCCTTCGACCTCTTCGGATATCTTCTGTAATCTTTCGGATATTTCATTGGTCCTTTCCAGGGATGAACCGGGAGGTGTTTGAATAATGGCATAGAACATACCCTGGTCTTCATTGGGGATAAAGCCCGAAGGAACTTTACCATTGAGGAACCATATGCCGACACAAAAGCCGATCAATACCAGGAAGGTGACTGCACGCCTGGTAACGACTTTGCCCAATACCTTCACATATCTTCCCTGGGTGCGGTTGAATGCATTGTTGAAACCGTCAAGGGATTTGTCCAGTATGTTTTTCTTTTTGGGTTTGCCATGGTTATTCTTCAATATCATAGCACAAAGCGCGGGAGTAAGGGTAAGGGCTACGATACCTGACAGAATAATGGCGGTTGCCATGGTAATGGAGAACTGCCTGTAGAAGGTACCTACCGGGCCCGACATAAATGCTACCGGGATAAATACGGATGCCATCAGGAAGGTGATCGCAATGATCGCTCCTGATATTTCATGCATGGCTTTCTTGGTAGCCTTTAATGGGGAAAGTCCTTCTTCTTCCATTTTGGCGTGGACGGCTTCGATCACCACAATGGCATCATCGACCACCACCCCAATGGCCAACACGAGTGCGAATAAGGTAATAAGGTTGAGGGTAATGCCGAAGAACTGCATGAACATGAAAGTACCGATCAGTGATACGGGTACGGCCATGGCAGGGATAAGGGTAGAACGCCAATCGCCGAGGAAAATGAATACCACCAATCCCACGAGGATGAAGGCTTCTACCAGTGTATGGATTACCTTTTCAATAGAGGCGTCGAGGAATTTGGAAACGTCGTAGCTGATCTCATATTCCATTCCTTTGGGAAAAGAGTTGGCCTGGATCTCCTTCATCTTCGCCTTTACATTGGCGATGGTTTGGCTGGCATTGCTACCGTATGATTGTTTCAGTACGATGGCTGCTGATGGCTTACCATTCAGGTTGGAATAGATATCGTACATGGAACTACCAAACTCCACATCGGCCACATCTTTCAGGCGCAGCAGTTCACCATTGGAACTTGAGCGCACCACCACATTTTCATATTGTTCTTTGGTAGTGAACCTACCTGAGTATTTCAATACGTATTCGAATGACTGGGATCTTTTACCAGAGCTTTCACCGGTTTTACCAGGAGAGGCTTCGAGGCTTTGCTTGCTCAGTGATTCCATCACTTCATCGGCAGATATTTTATAAGCCAACATACGATCGGGCTTGAGCCAGATACGCATGGCATATTCGCGGTTACCGAGGATATCTGCATATCCCACACCATCTACCCGTTTCAATTCAGACAGTACGTTGATATCTGCAAAGTTGAAAAGGAATTTCTGATCGGTATTGGGATCGTCGCTGTACAGGTTGATGTACATAAGCATGTTGGACTCCTCACGGGTGATCTTCACACCTTCGCGTACTACCAGTGGCGGCAGTTTATTTACTACGGATGCCACCCTGTTCTGTACGTTGAGGGAAGCCACGTTGGGATCGGTGCCGAGGTTGAATACTACCTGGATGGTAGCTTCTCCATCGTTACCCGCATCGGAAGCCATGTATTTCATTCCCGGAATACCATTGATGGCCCTTTCGAGGGGAATGATCACGGATTTGATCATTAACTCACCGTTGGCGCCGGGATAATCAGCCACTACATTCACCTTGGGCGGTGAAATGGAAGGGAATTGGGTAACGGGTAATCCGGTAATAGCAATGACCCCCAGAAAGACGATGATGAGCGATATCACTATGGACAGGACGGGTCGCTGTATAAATTTATTAAACATTGGAACTTTACAATTTGGATTGAACTACTATTCTGCTTTTAACCGGAGATGGGCAATTACTTCTTCAGGTTTCTGGAATTCAAAGTTGATCTTTTCATCATCTTTTACTTTCTGAACGCCTTCGAGCAGGATCTTGTCATCATCTGCAAGGCCGCTATTCACGACATAGAGGTCGGGTATTTGGCCAACAATGGTAATGTTCCTTGATTTTAATGTATTGTTTTTATCAACCACAAAAACGTAGATCTTATCCTGGATCTCGTAAGTAGCTTTCTGTGGAATGACCAATGCATTTTTAAGGGGCATGGTCATTTGTACCTTACCTGTTTCACCGTGCTTCAAAAGCCTGTCGGGATTGGGGAAGATTGCACGGAAAGCGATATTGCCGGTTTCATTGTCGAATTCGCTTTCGATCACCTCTACTTTTCCTACATAGGGTAAGGTGCGGTTATTGGCCAACAGGAGGTTTACCTTGCTGTTGCCACGGCTTTTGGCATTGGTTTGGTATTCCAGGTATTCGGGCTCGGATACGTTGAAATAGGCAAACATCTGGCTGTTGTCGGAAAGGCTGGTCAGTAACTCACCTTCATCGATGAGGCTTCCCAGTTTTTTGGGGAGACGGTCAACGGTGCCGTCAAATGGAGCCCTGATCTCGGTAAAGGAGAGGTGTAATTTCGCCAGGGCGATCTCTGCTTTTGCCTGCTCCAGTTTGGCCTGGGCCATGGCTTGTTCATTTTTGGAGACTACATTTTTCTCTACCAGGGCTGTGGTGTTCTGCAACTCAATCTCTGCAGCTTTACCTTCGGCCTCGGCTTTCAGGAGTTCTGCCTCATAAATTTTCGGCATGATGCGGAAAAGGAGTTGTCCGGCTTTTACAAATTGTCCTTCATCTACATAGATGTTTTGCAGGAAGCCTTTTTCCTGTGCCCTGATCTCAATGTTCCTGACAGAACGTATCTGTGAAACATACTCTTTGGTAAAGGAAGTATCCACTCTTACGGGGCTGGTAACAGCGTACGTGTTGGATTCCTTTTTTTCTTCTGCTTTGGTGGTGCAGCTTGTTTGATACAATAAAGTCAACAAGCTTGCAAATACGATGATCTTCTTCATGGCGAAATAGAAATTGATCGGTTAAAGTTTTTGGGAATCAGCAATTTTCTCTATGCAGCCAACTACAAGGCGACAAGGATGAAAGCAAGTGGATTAACTGAGCATTAGCTGGTGATCAGATCCTTAAAGCTCTTTGGATGATGTATCGATAGGTGGAACGGCCGCAAAAGGGCTGCCGGTCGATAGAGCAGGTATGGAGATAAATTAAATCAGCGGTATGTGAGAGCAATAGATTGCTCCTGGTAAGTACTTTATATTTTTTAGCAGGGTCATTGTTGTCATCGTCATCATTTTCCTCCAGCTCCTCGCATATGTGGTACACTTCTCCGGAGCCCTGAGACTGATGGGTAAATGTTGCCTGTTGTAATTTTCCGGAATGGTGAGCGGGTGACTTGCTGAAAGGGATATGCGGCATACCTGTACGAACACAGTCGTACCCTCTTAACAGAAGGAAGCACAGGCATACGAAAAATATCACTCCTCTCATTGGGTCTCTAAATTGGTTTTGTTAGCGCGAAAAATGTTTTAGGCTTCGACGCTTCTTATGGCAACCAATCGGTGGGCAAAAGTCTGAACTTTTCTGATTTAAACCAGTATAGATATATTTATCAACTGGTTAATGTCTGGTTAATGAGTAGTTAACAGACGGTGGTATTTTGATAATGTAACGAGGCTTACTATAAATGTATTGTTTTGTAATATACAAAACTTATCCTGACAGGAGAAAGTTGGCGGGCAACTTTTTGGGATAAAAACAAAAGGCCCCACTAAATAGTGGAGCCTCCTTTCATTGGGTCGAAAATTGTGAGAGAGCGCCTTTTCCAATAGCTCGTTAAAGATGGTCTCTCGTTTTAGGACACGTATAGATGAATTAAAAACGGGGCAACCAGATTACAAGGGATTTTGTTCAGTGATTTTCGGGTTGTAGTTCAACTCAACAGATAAGGGAATCTGGAGGGTGAACAATTTGCCGGCCGGTACTACTAATTGATTGGTATGATTGGCTGAACCAACGCGATTAACACCAATATTCCAGCGTTTATTATCAAAAAACTCAAACCCAGCTTCTCCCCAGAGTTCAATCCTGCGCTGCAACTGGATCTCCTTCAGAAGTGCATCGCCTGTACTGGCTGATTTTACATATGAAGGATCTCTTTCATGGGCCAGGATATAAAGTGTATTCTGGGCATTTCCATCCTGACCGGCCTTGGCTTCTGCTTCGGCTTTGGTCAATATCATTTCGGATGTACGCATGAAGATATCATCCTGGTTATAGTTCGGTGTATTGCCATCAATAGGTGGGGCAGCGAATTTATAACTGTAATATTTATAGTGTTTATCCGGTAATTGGGAGCTGGCGTATTTATAATCTACAGAAGCAGCTTCCACAAAGTTCTTTCTCCTGTAATCGGTAGCAGCTATCTGGTCGTACAAACGCTGATCGATGGCGAGCCATGAGCCCTGGCTTCCACCATAACCGCCTTCGCCTTTGATATTCATCCAACCGGGGAAAGAGCTAGTGCCTTTACCGGAAGCAGAGGAATAATCATATCCGAAAATGGTTTCGGGCAGGGTAATATTGCTCATACCTGCGGTAGTGTATTGTGCTTCATTGATCAGGGTTGGGTATTCCTGCATTACATAATCTGAAGCAGTAATAGCGGTAGGCCAATCGCCTGTAGTGATGGCAGCACGGGCCAGTACTACGGAAGCTACTGAAGCATCAAAGTCTGTTTTGCTTGCTTTATTGGAAAGCCCTGAGCTTTTGAAAAGTGCTACGGCTTCTTTTGCGTCGGCTAATACCTGATCCCATACGTCTTTGGCAGGCGCACGGTCTTCTTCGCCGGCTACTGTCGTATACAAGGGCACACCTGCTTTTGTGCTGCCGCCATGCTGGTAATCATCCTGGTAAATCCACATGAGGTAGGTATAGCTCATGGCGCGCATGGTTAAAGCTGCAGCCTTGTATTTCATGATCAGCTTGTTGGCATCAGTCATTACAGTAGGATCAAAATCGGCCGGTATCAGATCGAGGATCTGGTTGGCATAAAAGATCCATTTGTAATACATGACCCAATAGATAGAAGTACGGCTTTGGTTCTCTTCGCGGTAGTTGAGCATCTGGTAATCGGATACCATCCAGCCGCCATTGACGTGGGCCAGTACCATATCATTGCCTTTGAGGCTCAACAACAGGTTACAAACGAGGAAGTTTCGTGAATCCACTGAATTGACGGGCACAAACCCGTTGACCTGTGATACCAAACTGGTGACCATGGGTTCCAGCACGGTGGAAGGCTTTGTTTTAATGATCTGCTGCAATTCCTCCCGGGTCATGGTGCCTTCGGGATCAATATCCAGCGATTTCGAGCAGGAGCAAAAGATAGTGATCAGGCTCCCTATGATGATGATGTTCTTTTTCATGATTTTTTTCATTTAGAGGGTCAGGTTAATACCAAAAGTGATGGTGCGGGTTTGTGGGAAACCAAAGGCCGCGGTGGTTGAGCCTCCGTCAAAGGAAGAACGGGGGTCCAATCCTTTTTTAGCCGAGAAGAAAGCAAGGTTTTCCACGCTGAAAAATACCCGTAACGCCTCTATCCCATTTTTTGTGGCGATAGTCTGTGGAAGGCGGTAACCAAACATTACGTTTTTGATATTGAAGTAGGAAGCATCAAACATGGCCCAATCGGAGTATTGACCTTGTGCGCCGCCTACGGGCCTGGTGAAATAATTCTGGGCGCCATTCATGAACATAGGAATGTTGGAATCAGGATTTTCGGGAGTCCATCCTTTTGCCATATCCTTGTGAATACCCAATAATCTTTGCAGGGTTAAATTCTGGTAGGTAAGTGAAATTGTTTTACCACCGATCTGCCAGCTGGTCAACAAAGAGAAATCAAAGTTCTTGTATTGCAGGTTGGTGTTGAAACCGCCTACCAGATCTGGGGATGCTGTGCCGAGTTCGAACTTGGTGCCATCACTGCCCTTGGTGGTTACGATATCACCCACTTTTTTGCCGGGATACAAAGACAGGTTATCGGTTGCTCTCAACTCTTTGTACAATAATCCTTCGCCTGTAGCTTTGTCTACGCCAGCGTATTTGTACATATAGAGGTTATAATAGTCTTTGCCTTCACCGCGCAGGTAGTTGCCATCTTCATAATTACCATTCAGGGCTTTGGAACCCACACCCGGTGGTATTTCCAGCAATTTGTTTTCATAATGAGATGCGCGCACGCTTACTGACCACCGAAGGTCTTTGCTGCGGATCACATCATATCCCAGTTCAATTTCATAACCAGTATTCAACAGGGAAGCCACATTCTCCAATTTGGTAGACTGGCCTGTAGAAGCGGGCAATGGTTTTGCCCACAGCATATCAATGGTTTTGCGGTGAAAATAATCAACGGTACCATAGAAGCGGTCCCACAGACGGAAATCGGCACCTGCATCAAAAATATTGTTGCTTTCCCAGGTAAGGGCGGTATTGCCAACAGATGCCTGATAAACACCTAAGATGGGGTTTTCGATAGAGCCGGTATTGGAGATAGCCCAGATATCGGTCCACCGATTGGCGCCCACATTCTGATTACCCAGTGTTCCATAGCTGGAGCGCAGCTTCAATTCGGTAAGCCAGCCAGCAGCTTTGTCCATGAATTTTTCCTGACTGATCCTCCAGGCGCCACCGAGGGACCAGAAGGTGCCCCATTTGTTGTAACGGAAATTGGAAGAACCATCGGTACGAATGCTGGCGGTCAAATAATATTTGCTATCGTAATTGTAACTCGCCCTGGAAAGGTATCCTTCGAGCGCGGAGGTAACACCATTGCCGGTAAGGCTGTTGATGCGGATAGCATTGGTCATATCGGGATTGTCGGGCGCAAACATCAGAGACTTGGCACCACTCATGTTGTCGCTGCGCGTCCAACGGTATTCATGGCCTGCCAATACATCTATGGTATGATCGCCTAATACTTTAGACCAATTCAGTGTTTGAATAGAGTTAAGGCTCATTGCTTTTGCCCAGTAACCAGCAATTGATCCTTGTAAATCCCTTGCTGCTGTGCCGCTCTCGTTGTTTCCGTAGGTCCTGTTGTAGACATATGTATTATCCAGTGAGAAGTCTACTTTAAAATGGAAGTCCTTCAGGAAGGTAGCTTCCAGGAAAGCACGACCGGAGAAATCATCGGAGGTTTGCTCTGTAAGATCCTTTTCAAAATATACAGCCGGGCTGTAGCCGGTAAAGCTGGCGCGCCTGGTAGCTCCATAAGGAGAATACGTTTCACCAGTACCGAGATCATATATAATATTTCCATTCAGATCGCGCTTGATGCTACCATCCTGGTTGTGTGCAAAGAGGGCCCATAAGGGACTGAAATAATCTTTAAAAGTAAACACGTTGTTATTTACTGTACCACCTGAATAGTTGGGCACATTGGAATAACGACGGGCATAAGAAACGTTCATACCACCTTTGAGCCAGGGGGTGATGGTGGTATTCACTTTCAAACGGGCATTGTAGCGGTTGAAATCGGAACCCATTACATAGGACGGATCGCTCATATAACCCACAGACATGAAGTAATCTGTTTTATCGTTGCCACCACTGAGGCTGACATTGTATTGCTGGCTGAATGTTTTCTTAATGAAATAATCGTTCCAGTCGTCATAATACAAGCGCTTCGCATCGGGTCTTATCTTTCCGGTTGCGGGATCAATAAGGGTAGTGCCTGCAGGGATATCATACAGCATGTAATTGCCCAGGTTATTGGGGTTTTGCAGGGTAGCGCCGTTGGCCTTGAACAAATTGTTGCTGGCATATTGCCTGGCATCTGCATCATTGAGGTGAAGGCCGGCAGCAGCTGGATCGTTGCTGTATCTTACGTAATTATAAATGCTCTTCCAGGCCAGTTCATAATATTCAGCAGGATCTTTGATCATATCGAAATCGGGCACACCCTGGCTGTTTTGGCCCAGGCGTACATCGAAGTTGATCTTTGATTTTCCTTTTGTACCTTTTTTAGTGGTCACAAGAATAACGCCGTTTGAACCGCGGGAACCATACAGTGAGTTGGAAGCGGCGTCTTTGGAAATCACAATGGATTCAATATCGGCGGGATTGTAAGACGATAAAGGAAATGCACTAGGTACGCCATCGATAACAACCAATGGATCGGAACCGGCAGACAGTGAACCAAGACCTCTCACACGTATAGCAGCTTCGCTCCCGGGCTGACCGGTAGAGGAAGAAAGTTGTATACCTGAAGCCATGCCTTCGAGGGCTCTTGACAAGGTAGTAACATGTTGTTGGCTGATGATATCAGAAGAGATGGTGCTTACAGAACCGGTAAGGTCTTTCTTCTTCACTTGTCCAAAAGCTACCACCACCACCTCGTTCAAGGCATCGGGATTGGCTTTTAACTGAAAAATGAAACTACCAGTGGCTGTTTTAAACAAAGTGTTGGCACCTACGGATACGCTACCGCCGGAGGGAATAGCGATCAGACGGGCAACGTGAATCTCAGTGGGAGTAAAGCCTACTGAGCTGATCACTAAAATAGCCGACTCGTCTACATTAGACAGGGAAAACTGTCCGGTAGCGGAAGTAGTAGTACCCAGTTTGGTATTCTTTACAGCAATAGAAGCGGAGGTAATAGGCTCTTTGGTGTCGGCATTAATCAATTGACCTGAAATATTAACGACGGGCGCCGCGAGGCTATCGGGTACTTTCTTCTCCGATACAGGACGCCGCATCATCACGATGGTTTTGTCCTCGAGTATGTAGGACAAAGGCTGATCACGAAGGGCTTTTTCCAGGAACTCGGTGAGTGACATACCGGATGCTGCAATGGTGACTGGTCTGGCATTCACCAATAGGTCTTTGTTACAGAATACAATAAATCCGGTTTGTTTTTTAATGGCAGAAAATACTTTTTCCAGGGGCATATCTTTCCCTGACAAAGTGATGGTTTGCGAGTTCACATTAGCGGAGACCTGCAGGCAAAAAGCCAATACAAAAAAAGAACTTAGTTTCATTGCCTTAAGTATTTTGCTTCGCATGGCTCCGGAGGGACCATTCCCTTCCGACAGTTGGCGAAAAACCCTGGTCAGGGAGCACACCTTGCTCCCCCTTGCAGGATAAACAGTTTTTTGCATAACTTACAACAGTTTTGGTTATTAAAGAATCCGTTAGCCAACGGTTTATAAATGCCAGGACGCTACACTTCCCTTAAAAGCAAGTGTTTATATCCGGGTCATGTTGCCGCATGATCCGGTTTTTTATTTCTGGCAGCAATGAATAAATTTTATTTATAGACGATGAGCCGGCGACCGGCTTCCATCTTAAAATGCACTTCTGAAACTCTTAGTGCCCTGATCAGGGCATCCAGGGTCATATTCCGGCTCAATCCTCCTACAAAGCGCAAATCGGGTACACCATTTTGATACAGCACTTCTATATTATACCACCGCTCGAGTTGCTTCATCACTTTGTCGAAGGGCATGTTTTCCAGGTTGAAATAACCGTTCTTCCAGGCAATAGCGGCCTCGCTTTGGTTATTGGCAATAGATAATAGTTGTTTACTGTTATCTATATTGGCCTGCTGGCCGGGAAGCAACACTGCTGACAAGGGGTGGCTATTGACTGCCTGGGTTGAGTTTACTTTAACGCTACCTTCAATTAAGGTGGTTTTTTCTATCTCCTCATTTTCATAAGCATTTACATTGAAGGCGGTGCCCAATGCCTGTATCTGCTGATTCTTTGTTTGCACAATGAAAGGCCAGGATTTATCATGGGCCACTTCCACATATATTTCGCCTGTTATTTTCACCCTTCTTTCTTTACTGTCAAAGGCGATAGGATAAGTGATGCTGCTGGCAGCATTCAACCACACTTTGGAACCATCTGGCAATATGAGTTGAAACTGTCGGCCATTTGGAGTGGTCATGGTATTGTAGGCCATTTCCTTTGCAGGCCCGGCAGCGGGATCAACATGGGGCTTGTATATCACCTGGTTGTTTTGCAGGGAGATCTGTGCGCCATGCTGTTGTCCGATCACTCCATTAGCGGCACTGTCCAATACGATCTTTTGGCCATCGGCCAGTGTTAATACAGCTCCATCATGACCAGGCGGAATTGGATCAATATTTTTGACTACCGCACTATACGCTTTAGGTTGCCCGGGTTTTGTATCTGTTGATAATTTCCATACAACCACTGCTCCTACCACCAGGAAGATAGCTGCCGCAGCTGCCCAACCCCAGCGAAAAGTACGGACGGGAGTACTGGCTGTGACCACGGGTTCCGCGGGCCATTGCTTCAGGATATTGTCGGCAAGTTGTTGTTTTTCGGAAAGGGTAAAAGCATCATCTTCCTGGAGATGATTCCATATCTTATCTATTAATGGCGTCAGTTCTTCTTTTGTAGCACCGGCCTCCAATAATTGGATCAGCTCTGCCTTTTCCTGGGGCGTAGCCGTTTTATTGAACCACTTTAAGTATAGATCCTCCAGCTTGGTATTGCCAGCCTGCATATAGAATAGGTTGTATATCGAGAGACAACGGAAAAAACAAAAAGGGGATATGGAAAGGAAATTATTTTCGGGAAATATCTTATTTAGAGCAGTCCAAGGGGAGCTTTGGTAGATATGTATTTTTTTATGGATGCATTGGCGTACTGGAGGTATTTTTTTATGGCATCGCGTGATACGTGCATTTCGGTAGCAGCCTGTTCGTATTTCAGGCCCCGTTTACGGCACAAGGTCCAGGCTTTTAATTGTTGGGGAGGAAGTAGCTCCACGGCTTCTTCCATGAGGGTAAACAGGGTTTCCTGGTGGCGGGCTTCTTCTTCATCGGGGGCTCTGAGTTCCTGTTGCCATTCCCAGGCTTTGTTTTTCTCCCGTACCATTTTTTTGATGGCATTGAAAGCATGGTTTCTTGCCACCACAAGTAAGTAAGCCCGGAAACTGTGCAGGTGTGCGAGTGTTTCCCTGGTGAGCCAGAGCTTTACAAAAATATCCTGGACAATTTCTTCTGCCAGGGGTCTGTCTTCTAAATGTTGGTAGATGAATTTAAATACCAGTCCGGAGTAATCAAGGACTAATTTCCTGAATGCCTGCTCGTTTCCTGCAGCAACCAGCAACAGCAGCTCTTTATCATCAGGTGATTGATCTTGCATCAGTCAGGGCAGGGTTGTTTGGTTGCACGAATATTCAATTGAAGCAAAACAAATTTAGGTTAAATCATCAAAATGACTGTTGTTTTCTGGACAAGAAAAGTTGAGGATTGTCCTATATAGATCATTCATTATGCGACCTATTCTTATGGTTTAAATTTTGAATCTGACGATGGTGGGAATTATTGAAAAGGCGGTGGGCAAAGAAATTGCTCCCGGCGACATCACGCTATTTTCAGATAAACCTGGTCCGGTGGTGATGGAAGTAGCTGCGCCTTCCGCTACGGCTCCTTATGTGGTGCTGCTGGGCATCAGAGGGTACAGCTATGTAGCACGAAAGTATTGGGAAGTGGCGAGTTATAAGGTGTAGGTGGAGGCGGGGTGAGGGAATGATGTTCAATCCTAACCAAACATAAGCACGCAGCCGCACGTGAGTGAGCTGCGTGCTTCCACAAGTGGCCTATCAATGTAGTTTTGTGTACTCTTTTCTTTTTAAAATACTAAACTCTCTTTTGACCGTATCGCCAAATGTTAAGTTCTTTTTGAATTCGTTAAAGCTTATAAACACATACTTATCATTTTTCGTATTAATAGTATCAACTTTTTCAATACCATAAGTCAATTCAACAACTCTTAACTTATTAACCCGTTCTTTCAAGTTAAACTTAAATACATCATAATTAGGGACAATATCGCTATACTTAAAACTTTGACTCAAAAGCATTGTGTCATTAACAAAAACCTGAATGCGATCTATCTGAGTAAAAGGGCTTGTATTCGAAATATACAAAGTAATTTCTTCTTCTCTCTTGCAAGATGAACTGGTAATAAATAGCCATACCAGTATGAATTTAATTTCTTTCATAATTGCTAATTCTCAATGGTATCTTTTGTTCTTGTTTAACATTAAATCCAAAGGCTGCTGATTTGAAGATGTGTTATAAATCCAATTGTTAGTAGACATAATTGCCCGCTCGCTATTTGATCCTTTATTTAATAATCCAGATTTAGCATTTGCAAGAGCTTCACGTCGCTGTCCTGTCGTTAACTGACTAGGATTATTAGTATAAGACATTCCTCAAGTGCAGTTATCTTGTCTAAATTGGCGCCTGGGAGGCTTTATAGGAAAGAATTATTATTTCATTTTGCCCACATATACTTTGGTATCATAGCTGATGGTAATGGAGTCATTTTCCTGGAATTGATCGTACAAGTTCCGGAGATCGGTGATCATGTCATTGTAGCCGACGTCCCCTGTTGTAGGCATATAGGAGGAAGAAAGTAACCGGCCTTTTAAGCCATTGAAGTCAAATAGTTGTTCGTTGGAGAATATTTTCAGTTGTACAGGCAAGGGAGCGAAAAAGGCAGCAATATGTTCCAGATCAATATTACGATGATCTACTTTCACGTAATCGCTGGCATGTTTTACAATCAATGCATCATAAGCTATTTCAAATGGAGACCGCATATTCCGTTCATTCCACATCAATACTACCAGCCCCTCCCCTCTTAATATTCTTTTAAATTCTACTTTGCATTTTTCGACATCAAACCAGTGATAAGCCTGTCCTGCTATTATTGCGTCTATACTTTCGTTTTCCAGGGTAGTATTTTCGGCTGTAGCCTGCACAGCATGGAAACCGGGAAAATGGCTCAATAGCTTCGTAGCTTTGGCCAGCATGGCTTCATTGGGTTCTACGGCCCACACTTCATATGCTGCCTGCAGGAATAATGCGGTTGAGATGCCGGTGCCCGCGCCAATGTCGGCAATTGTTTTACCCGGCACCAGGTCAAATTGCTCCTGCAAGTGGGTTACAACCTCCAGGGGATACTGCGGCCGGTATTTGACATAATCCTCTACACGGTTGGTAAATCTTTGAGTGCTGTCCATAATGGTAAAGTTACCCGATTCCCGCGGGTTAATGGCCTTCTGGTGGAGGGAATTGTTAAATAGTACCGCTTTTATATACCAATCGGTATATATGTGCCAGTTTTTCCTACTTTTGTATAAATGATCCGCGAGGAGGGCAACTAGCTTTGCCTTTACAATTAAATTATTAAGTAATGGCAAAGACAATTTTTATAACAGGAGCATCCCGGGGATTTGGAAAGATCTGGGCAGCGGCTTTTTTACAACGTGGCGACCAGGTAGTGGCTACGGCCAGGAACATTGAAACGCTCAATGACCTTAAACAGCAATATGGCAAGGCGTTGCTGACTATTCAATTGGATGTCAATAACCGGGCGGCCAGTTTTGCCGCAGTTCAGCAAGCCAGGCAACATTTTGGCCGGATCGATGTGCTGATCAATAATGCAGGGTATGGCCTTTTCGGGACCATTGAAGAAACGAGTGAGCAGGAAGCGCGTGATCAGATTGAAACGAATGTATTTGGGCTTCTTTGGATCACGCAGGCAGTAATACCGATAATGCGACAACAAGGTAAAGGGCATATTATCCAGGTTTCCAGCATACTGGGTGTAGCTACGCTACCGGTGCTAGGTCTTTACAATGCTTCGAAGTGGGCAGTTGAAGGGCTTAGTGAAACGCTGGCTACTGAAGTGAAGGGCTTTGGGATTGATGTAACCTTAGTGGAACCGAATGGCTTTACCACTGACTGGAGCGGCGCTTCTGCTGTTCATACGCAGCCGCTGGCGGTATATGACGGGGTGAAGGCAGCTTTTCAGGCTGGCGTTGCAGCCAGTAGTTTTGGCAACCCGGATGCCACTGCACCGGCTATTCTAAAGCTGGTGGATGCTGATCGACCGCCGCTGCGCCTGTTCCTGGGCAAAGTAGCATTGCCCTGGACAAAGCAGGTGTATGCGGAACGCCTGGCTACCTGGGAATCCTGGGATGAAGTGGCTGTCGCTGCGCATGGGTAAATGAAAGCAAGAAGGTAATGAGGTATTAAGATAATGAGACAACATCTTTGCTTGAGCAGGCAAAGATGTTGTTTATTAAAACACAAACGGAGTATGATACACTTTAAGAGTTTGACTGAAATGCACCGTGCTAATGGATTTCCCCCACCGGAAAATCCCATGCTGAGCCTGTTAAGGTGTAACGGCACCTGCTCTTTCGGCAATATGGAGTTTACGAGTGATTTCTATATGATCGCCTGGAAGAAGATGAAATCAGGTGTGATGGTGTACGGCAGAACAAAATATGATCATGACAGTGGTTCGTTGTACTTCATCAAGCCAAGGCAGGTAGTGAAAATGCAGGATATTGAACTGGAGGAAAACGGCTTTGCGATTTATTTTCATGAGGACCTTTTAATGGGGCATGCACTTCATGGGGAAATAAAGAAGTATCATTATTTCGAGTATGAAGCCAATGAGGCACTACACCTATCGCCCAGGGAAGAGGAAATTATCTGGGAACTATATAACAAGATCGCCACGGAATACCACAATAACCAGGATGAATACAGCCGTGAGATCATACTTACGCATATTGATTCCATTCTTAAATATTCACAACGCTTCTATAAGCGCCAATTTATCAACCGTACTGACCTCTCGGGCAAGCTAGTATCAAAATTCAACCAGGCGTTGTATGCCTATTTTGAAAAAGGCCTTTTGACGGAGAAAGGATTACCTACTGTGACTTCCATGGCTGCTGCGCTTCATATGTCGCCCCGCTACCTGAGTGATCTGCTGAAGCAGGAAACGGGTAAAACAGCTATTGAACTGATCCATATCTTTCTGGTGTCGGAGGCAAAGAACAGGCTGAAAGGGGAAGATAGCAGTATTGGGGAAATTGCTTTCAGTCTGGGTTTTGAGAACCTCCCCTATTTTTCCCGCCTGTTTAAAAAAGAAGTTGGTATGAGCCCTAATCAATACAAAAAGCAGACGGCGCTGGTGTAACTCATCTCAATTGCTCAAAGAAGAATACGCCTTTTTTATTGGAAACAATGATATCCAACATTCCATCCTTGTTAATATCCTGTACAACAAAGCTGTTGCCGATACCTGAATTGTTGTCTATTTCGTGGGGAATCCAGCGGGGAGTTTTACCGGGCTGGCACTCAAACCAATACAGCACGGCAGGTTCAGCAGCACCGGGATCTTTTTCATTGTGGGCACCAAAACGTTTGCCGGTAATAAGATCGGGGTAGCCATCGCCATTGATGTCATCCATGGCCATTGCATGGGATTGAGAGAATAGTTTACTGACCTCATGGGTGGTCCAGGTGGTTTCGCCCTTGTCATTTTTCAACTGCTCATGCCACCATATGCCATAATCGTGGGCTGATGAGCTCATGATGTCGGCATCGCCATCCTTATCAACGTCGAACACAAACATATTGGCGCAGTCCTCGCCGAGGCTGGCCGGGTGAAATGTCCAGTTGGCACGCCTTACATCGCCCGGAGATTGCCACCAGCCGCTTTTTATAATTACATCATTTTTACCGTCGAGGTTTACATCGCCCCACCCTATTCCATGTGTGTAGCGGTGGGTGGCCCGCAGGCTATCGCTGCTGATGGTATACCGTTGCCAGTTTGTATCACCTTTTGCAGAAGGAGGCTTTAGCCAGATCACTTCCTTTCTAAAAGCATCATTGCAGATGATGTCCTTTCTTCCATCAAGATCAACATCCACGAACAGGGGTGTTTCAATGCCTGCCGATGCCAGTATGAGGTGGCTGGGCCAAAGGGTATTGGCACGCTTTGGATTTTCATACCACAGGCAGGCGCCGCCGGGCACATCAAAGCGTATCAGGTCGGCCCAACCGTCGTTGTTCACGTCCATAGAAAAGTTGAGGAAGGTGGTGCTGTATCCTTTTACGGGATTCAATGTATCGGCATGGAGCAGGTGCCGTTCCCAGCGGGGCGCTTCATACCAGTAATGGCCGGCCAATATATCGATGCGGCCATCATTGTTGACATCGCCTGTAGCAGCACCTTCTGAAACAAAGGTGCTGCTGACTATATGTTTTTTAAATGTACCGGTTGATCGCCCGGGGTGTGCAGTTTGTGCATGGCTATGCATGAACGCCATGATGGAAATAAATGCAGCAAGCATCGGACAGTAGCGGTTGGGTGCACGCATGGTTATTTTTTAAGCAGTGGCCAAAAGTCGGAAAAGCCGGGAAGACAGCAAGTCCGGAAGAAAAGGCAACCTGTTACTTAAAAATAAGCATAAAGTACAGCACTATGGCTTAACGAAAAAGGGAATATTGGCAGTGGCTACGTTGTTATTGCCATCTGTGATATACACGAATAAGCGGTAAGCCCCTTCCTTTTCAGGCGTTTTCAGGGTAATCTTTCCTTCTCCGCGGACAGTGATCAACCCTTCCATAGGCTTTGGCCTTGCTTCGAAATCACCGCCTTCGCTCAATTGTGTAGGCTCGGGCAAGACTTCCCAACGCCAGGACAGTTTATCCCTGTCGGGGTCCATGGCCACAGCCAGGGCTTCAAAACCGGCAGCTGGTTTAAGGTATATATTGTCAATGGCCTTCCTGTTGTCCAATTGCAAGGAATAAACGTGAGGTGCTTTATTTTGTGGCCAGTTGCGGGACCACAGGTATTGCATTACATCTACCACTTCGGATTCCTCTCCTTTATCGGTAAATACACCATACCAGGTGGGCGTACGCTCTTGTTTTTGGCCCCAGAGGAAAACATAGGAACCGAGGCATTTTTCTCTGTCGCGTTCAACTGAGTATTCATACCTGCTTTTATAAACAGCAGCTTTTTCGCTACTGGTCTCTTCAATAGGGGATTTCCATGCTGTTTGTAATCCTTCCCAATGACCTGTAGGACCCCATTCCGTGACAAGGTACGCACCTTCCCAACCTGATTGCCGGATGGTTGCCGGTAAACCGGCTAATCCGCCATAGGTATTCACGGACAACAAGTCGATGTCTGTAGACCTGGCTTTGATGAAATCTACAAGCCCCTTATTGATACCTGCAAATACGGTGGTGGTGGGGTGATTGGGATCTGTAGCATGTATCATTTTTGAAATATCATTCACAGCATCCCATACTTTTGGATTCTTGTATTGGAGGTTCAATTCGTTGCCGATACCCCAGGCGAGTAAGGCGGGGTGATCTTTGTATTTCAATACCTCTTCGCGTAAACGGTCGAGTTGTTTTCTTACAGCGGCGGTATCATCATAATTAAAGCCATGACGTTCACGGGCTACATCGAGCCCGAGCAGGACGGTTAATCCGTATTTCTGAGCAGAGTCAAGTACATTCTGGGCGCCACGGGTGCCCCAGGTTCTGATGGAATTACCGCCATAAGCGGCAATCCTGGCAGGGTAAACGCTTCCGCCTGCGCCTTTCACAAAATAGAGTTGTCCATCCCTGTATAACTGGTAGCCCTCAGCAGTTTTGCGAAGTTCGGTTTTGACTGCGGTTGTTGCTGATTCCAGTTTACCGGGTTGCGCCTGTAAGCTTGCTACCACAAAATATAGGGCAAGGGTGGTGAGGTGTTTCCTTTTCATAATGTTTTAGATTTAGTTTTTTGTCACTTTTACCCAGTCTACTATCATACGGCTTTTATTGTTCTTTATCAGCTCAACGGTAGAAGCAGGAAGACCGAAATAGGGCTCTTTCACGCCGTTTATTTTTACGGGGTAAGCGCCACCCAATGCAAAGTTGAGGATCAGGAATTTATTATTGTCGAAGCTCCATTTACCATAATGCTCTGCCATGGGTTTGGTGACACGAAACATGGGAATGCCATCATATTTAAAGACCATGGCTTCCGGTGTCCAGTCTACCGCATAGACATGCCAATTGGTGACATCATTGGCTGAATCAAAATAGAGGCGATCTACAAAGGGGGTTTCACCACTATATCCCGGGCCGTGCACAGCAGCACTGGCCCAATCTTTCTCGCCCACATATTCCATAATATCTATTTCACCAGATTCGGGCCAGCGGCCACTGCCGAGTATCCACCAGGCTGGCCAAAGGCCTGCCCCATCAGGTAATTTTATGCGTGCTGCTGCGGTGCCGTACATAAACTCCACTTTACGGCGGGAATCAATACGCCCGGAAATAAAATCGAACTTCTTACCCTCTTTGGTAATAAAGCCGGGTGAGAAGCGTGGCTGCAATACCAATGCACCATTTTCGGCGCCCTGTGCTTCAGCACCATGAACGATGGCAACGGTAGCCGAGGAATCAACATAGGCCTGCTGTTCGTTGTTAACGGTAAATCCGGTTACCTGTACATTCCATTTTGTCCTGTCGAGGGTTGGTCCTGAAAAATCATCAAAGAAAATGATCTCCTCCTTAGGTTTGGCAGCACTGTTTTTCCTGGAGGAGGAACATTGGACTGCCAGTACCCCGATCAATAACGCCGGCAAAAAAAGATAGCTACTTCTGTTACGCTTCATTATATGCTTTTATTTATTCAAGTCTGCTTTCGGCTGTGTAAGTACCTGTACAGCATCGTCGTTCTTGGCGATCACGATCGCGCTACCTTTACGACCTTTCAATTCAACCATGTCTCTTACATCTCCTTTTATCCATAAACCTGTTTGTTTACGGTCCATCACGGTGAAGGCTCCTTTGCCATCCCCTTTCAACAAAACGCCCAGTCCTGCATCACATTGTCCCTGTTGCACGCGGAAAGGATAAAAATTACCGGCGAGTAAAATATCAGCTTTCCCATCCTTATCAAAATCTTTATATAAGATGCCATTGACCACGCTGAATTGTGCTTCGGCAGGCAATTCTTTCATTACAAATTTACCACGCTGATTGATGAACAGAGCGGTTTTTGTATGATATATATAATATTTACGGGCTTTTTCAATTTGCTGTTTGGTAAATATCTTATCAATGGTTGCGGTAGCAAAGTCGGCATACTTTAGAAACTTCTTGTTGAGCATGGGTATCTGCCCTACCAACTCATCCCTGGAATTGAAAGGGTAACTGGTATGCTGGAGATACCATGTCATGACGGGATCTATCTTTCCATTGTCATCAAAGTCGGCTGCGTAGGTGATGAGGGGCTCCAGCTCCGTGGGCTTGAACTGGGTATTGAGACCCAGGTTGCCGGCAATGAGATCGATATCACCATCGTTGTCTACATCCGCCGGCACCAGTTTGCACCACCAGCCATTTGTTTTGTCGAGGCCGGAATTGATGGAAACATCCATGAATTTCTTTCCCTGCTCATTGTGGAATATTTTTAAGGGCATCCATTCTCCTGCCACGATTAGTTCTTCCCAACCATCACCATCGGTATCACGCCAGCAGGCATCTGTGACCATACCTGCTTTGAACAGGGAGTCACCTATCAGTTCTTTTGTTACATCGGTGAAATGCCATTGGCCGGTAGCACGGTCGCGATCATTGCGTAATATCCTGTTGCCCGCCGCCAATGGGTATTTGCCGGGAATACAGGCAGCGCCTACAAAGAGGTCCATATCCTGGTCGTGGTCAAAATCTGCGGCCACTACGCAGGTGCCGCTATAAGCTTCGACAGGTAATACATTATTTGCTTTGCTGAAATGACCCTTTCCATCATTTATGTACAGGCGGTCCTGTAATTCAGGGCCGGGCACCAGCCATTCGCTACCACCGCTAACCACATAGAGGTCGGGATCACCATCTGCATCGGCATCAAAGAAAACGGCTCCTATATCTTCTGCTACCGCATCCTGCTCCCAGGGCTGCCCGGGTTGCAGGCTGAATTTACCGGTTGCTGCCTGCAGGTACAAAGCACCGCTTTGCCCTGCCGCACCACCAATGAATAGATCTTCCAGGCCATCCTTATTTACATCAGCGCTTGCCATCTTTGGCCCAAGTCTGGATAAGGCATAGGGCATCAGGTAATCATGTTTAAAATCCACATACCTGTTCTCGTGGTGGCTGAACGGAATGGCGCCTGGGGTTATATCTGTAAATAAAGTTGCATTTGATGGTGCTGGTGCATTGATCTTAATGGCGTCTCTTTTGGCAATGGTAACGGTGGTATTGATAGCCGGGGCTATTATGACGGTAGCTGAATCAATGGACCAGCATACTTTGATTTCCTGAATGGCGGTCTGCCTGGCTATTCCGAAATTGAGTATATAGTCTACGGACGATTGGTACCCTCTCACGGGGTACATCTCCTGCACCTGTTGCCCTTCGGCAGTGGTGACGATCACTTTGGCGCCAATACACTGGAGGTTTTTCCGGTCGCCGATCAGTTTTATTTTTATATAGTTGTTGGCTGCTGTTTCACGGCTTCGGTTTTTGTACACGGATACAGGGTCATTGTTGTTGCATACGATGAGATCGAGGTCGCCGTCATTATCGAGGTCGGCATAAGTAGCGCCGCTGCTTACACCTAACTGATTGAGGCCCCATGTTTTTGTCTCATCTGCAAAACTAAGGTTGCCTTTATTGCGGTACATGTAGTTGCTGATCTTCACGGCCGGCATCTTTTTTACAAGGTCAAACAAAGGCATGTTGCGGGCATAAGCTGCGGGTGTAGAAATGTCTTTCCCCTCGCCTTCGGCTTTTTTCAGTGCCTCTGCTACTTCATATCGCATAAAATCGAGGTTGGTAGATTCGTGCAGGTAACCATTGGTGACGAAAATGTCTTTCCAACCATCGTTATCAAAATCGGCAAAGAGGGAGGCCCAGCTCCAATCGGTATTGGATACGCCTGCCAGCTGACCTATTTCGGCAAATACAGGCATTCCATCGGGTGTAAAACCGCTGTGCAGCTGCAGCATGTTGCGGTTATTCTGGTGGCCATAGCCACTATCCACCATTAATGTGTATTTATCATATTCATCTGGTCCCTGCAGTACTTTCTGCCGGTAATTGGTTTCGGGCAGCATATCGAGTGTAAATACATCGGGTAAGAGATCATTGTTAAAATCTGCTATATCAAGGCCCATGGTATTCCTGCTCATATGAGCAAAGACCTGCTGACATGCTTCTTTGAATGTGCCATTCTTATTGTTGAGGTACAGATAATCCTGTTCATGAAAATCATTGCTGACGAGCACATCGGGCCACCCGTCGTTGTTAATATCACTTATGGCAATACCCAGTCCAAAATTGTTACCACCACCGAATATACCTGCTTCGACGCTGATATCTTTAAAATGACCGTCATCATTCCTATACAATCGATTTCCATATTGGGGATGGCGAAGGGTGCGTAGCCGATGTGTATTAAAAAAGGGAGCATAGAACTCATTGGCATGGTTGAGGAGAAATATGTCGAGATCACCATCAAGGTCATAGTCGAAGAAAGCGGCCTGGCTGGTATAGGTGCCAACGGCATCGACACCATATTCGGCCGCTTTTTCTATAAATACAGGGATGCCTTCTTTGTTAATACCGGTATTGATAAAAAGCTGGTTGGCCCTTTCTTCATCGGTACCGAACCCTGAATAGCATACATAGAGGTCCAGTAAACTATCGCCATTGATATCTACCATCACGGCGCCTGTGCGCCAGGCATTCCTTCCTGCTACACGGGCTTGTGCGGTGACGTCCTTAAAATGAAAAGAACCCTGGTTGAGAAACAATTTGGAAGGAGTTTGATTGCCAGTAATAAATACATCGGTAAGGCCATCGTTATTGAGATCGCCAACGGTTACACCATTGCCATTGTAATAATACTGGTAGGTAAATACATTGTGCTCCTTGCTCTCTGTAACGGTATTGACGAAGCTGATACCGGTTTCACCGGCGCTCAATGATTGAAACAAAGTAGTTGGCTGTTGCCTGCAGGCAACGACGCTGATACTGCAGTATAGTAATAAGTGACGGATCCGCATTGCTGTCGTTGTTAAGGGTGTATCTGTAAACAATAATCCCGGCTGGACAACCAGGATTATTTTTGTTTGCTTCGCCTTTCGCTGGCCTCTTATCTGCCAGTGGTTCTTCTGTAAAAGCTCTTTGATTGTAGGCTTCGACAAGTCTGAGAATAGGACCTATTTAGTACCCTGTATTTTGTTTCAGTTTTACATTCCTATCTATTTCCGATTGTGGTATTGGCATGAAGTTTTGGAAATCTTTATAGCTGCGGTCTTCCCACTTGGGATAATTGTAGATGAGTACGCCTCCGGAAGTGCGCTCGATCTGTACTTTGCGAATGGGTTCTGCAAAGTAGGTTTGCCCCAGTTTCCACCTGCGCACATCAAAGAAGCGATGTTCTTCAAAGCACAATTCGACACGACGTTCATTTCTTATACGGTCACGCATGGCAACCTGTGTTAATCCACCAGGTACTACAGGCTGTCCTGATCTTGCACGCAGTTGGTTCAGGGCATCGTATACGGATGCATCGGGACCTGCGGCTTCATTTTGTGCTTCGGCATAATTCAATAATACTTCAGCATAGCGGAGGTAGATCCAATCGTTGTCTGCATTACCGGCGGCTCCATATTTTGAAGTATCCACCATTTTGAGCAATCCGTAACCTGTTTTAGGACTATCGAGCCTGTTGGTATTATTGGTATTGCCACCGCGAAAGGTCTCAATGATGATGCCTGCCTTATAAACAGTGCCCTGGTGCACGATTGATTTATCAAGACGGCTATCTCTGTTGGTATAAGGACTTTGTGGATTGTAGCCGGAACCGGGATCTGTAATGGGCAATCCGTTTTTCATTTCGTAAGCATCTACCAGGTTTTGTGTGGGGCAAAAGCCTCCCCATGCTCCATCGTTTACACCTGGCACGCTCATATACCATTTATTCCGGGCACCGTCGCTGGGGTTGATGTTAGGATTCTGGAATTTGCGGGCAAAGATCACTTCCTTATTGCCCGATTTTTCCAGGAAGAGCCTGTAATAGTCAGAATAGAGGCCATAATCGCCTGTGCCCGGAGGAGGGCCATAGGCCATCACGGCTTTGGCAGCATTGGCTGCATCGGTCCACCTGGTGGCAATGTTGCCTGTATTGTTGAGAGGACTGGCAAAGTACAAGAGTATTCTTGCTTTTACAGCGAGGGCTGCTACTTTGGTGGCACGCCCCAGATCGCTGGCGGGCATTACTACGGGTAGCACAGCTGCAGCCTCATCACAATCTTTTACAATTTGTGTTACACATTCATCATAAGTATTGCGGGGAATAATGGACTCTTCAGGCAGGCCTGCTTTGAGCATTAAAGGCACGCCACCAAAACATTTCACCAGTTCGGCATAAGAGAAAGCCCGCAGGAATTTGGCTTCGGCTTTCATACGGCTTTTCAATGCTTCATCGCCTGGTACGGCATCAATCCTTTCCATGAAGGAATTGGCCTTACGTATCACAGCATAGTTCTGTATCCAGATATCTTCTGCATAGGCCCAGGTAGTGGGCAACACGCCCTGGTTGAGGCTATGGGTGGAAGAAGCCAGGTTATTGCCTTCTGCATCATCTTCTGCCATAGCAAAAGCGGTCATGCCTCTTGACCAACCGGCATCGACGGGATTCTGGTCACGCCGGGCAAAGCCATTGGGCAGTGTACCATAAATATTGGTCAATACACGGCTAGCCAACCTGATATCGGTGAAAGCGGTGATGTCAGATACAGCATCACTTGGATAAACATCCAGCATATCCTCTTTACAAGAACTTACTATTGTGGCCAGGATGAGCATCCCGGTTATCCATTTTAATTTTCCTGTATGCATATAGTGCATTATTGAATGATTGATCATTGTAAGCATTTTAGAATTGAACGTTGACACCAAAATTGTAAACGGCCTGCACGGGATAGTACCAGCCGCTGTTGTTGGTATTTTCCGGATCAACATTGTGCAGCTTTGTAAATGTGACCAGGTTTTGACCTGTTGCATATACACGTAGTGAATTGATGCCTGCTTTGGTCAATACGGGCAATTTGAAATTATAGGCCAGTTCCAGGTTTTTGAGGCGCAGATAGGAGGCATCTTCTATCCAGAAACTGTTGCCGCCCTGGCCAAAAACCGGTCCATTGGGTATCTGGTAATTGTTGGTAGTGGCGGTAGCATTGGTAGACAAACGGGGATACTTTGCATTGGGATTGTCTGGTGTCCAACGGTCGAGCCATTCACTGGTAACTCTGCCGCCGTTGAAGAAAGCAAAGCCTGCATTCTGGGTTAGCTGCTGGTTGACCCTGGTAGCTCCCTGGAAAAGGAAGTTCAGTTCAAAACCTTTGAAGGTAACACCACCTGATATGCCATATACGATTTCAGGCACGGGACCAATACTGAGCCATTGGCGGTCATTGTTATCAATGCTTCCATCTTTGTTGATGTCTTCATACATGATATCGCCCAGGCCAATAGGGAATGCGGTTGTTTTACCATATGCTTTGTAAGTGGCGGAATCTTTTAATATACCCGTGGCTTTGTAGCCATAATAAGATCCGATAGAGCGACCGGTAACACGGAATGCGTCGGGCACGTTGGCACCTTCCGGAGCATATACGATTTTATTTTTCGCATACGTAAGATTGGCCCTGATGGTATAGGTAAGATCCTGGGAGAGGCGCTTTGTATGAGCCAGGGAGATCTCTATTCCTTTGTTTTCCACTTCACCTACATTTTCTGCAGGCAGGGGACCACCATAGGTAGCAGGTATCTGGGAAGAACGTACAGCTAATATGTCTTCTCTTTGTTCTCTGAAGAAATCAAGTTCCACATCGAGCAATCCATTGAGCACGCGTGCTTCGAGACCGATGTTGGATTTGGTGGACGTTTCCCAGGTCACCACGGGATTGGAAGCAACAGGATTTAAACCGGGTAAGGTGATACCGCCAAAAGCATAATTGTTGGCAACGGTTGAATACCTGGATAAATACAGGAAGCGGGCATCTATGGCATCGCTTCCGAGTTTACCCCAGGAAGCTTTGATCTTTAAGTAATCGATAGCAGGTTTGACGAGATCCATAAAGCTTTCGCTGGATACTACCCAACCTACTGAGAAGGCCGGGAAATAACCCCGGCGATAATCGGGTGCAAAGTTCTCGGATTCATCGGCCCGGAGGCTTGCCTGGAACATATACTTATTATCATAATCATAATTCACACGAGCTGCCGCACTTCTGAGGGCAAACCTATCTTTGGTACCAGAAATGGTTTCTGTGATGGTGCCTGCGGCATTAGTAGCAGGTCCCTGATTCAGGACATCAAAATAGGAAAACTCATAACCCGACCGGGAAGCACCAAACTGATTTTGCGGCCGCTCCTGTTGCAACAGGAGTAACAAGGCAGACACGCCATGTTTACCAAAACGATTGGTATAGTTTACATGGGCCTGGAGCTCTGTTTGGTATTGCTGAAAGTAGTTCTCTGCCAGGCTGGGGTTATTGTAAGCGGAGGGGTCGTAATTGCCGGTGGTTGGGTTTTTGGTATAGACAAACACGTTGTCGCTCCAGCGCTTGCTGTAATTCATCCTTTTATCATAAGCCAATACGCCCTTGATGGACAATCCTTTTACCCATGGAATTTGTTGCTCGATGGATAAATTGGTAAGTATGGTATTGTTTTCGGAATTGTCGTATCCACCGGAAGGATCAACTGCGCGGAGTGTATTGACATAAGAACCTACCTGTGCGTAACCAACGCCGGGATATACAGCAGGAATAGTAGGGGGATTTCTCAGGGTGTGTTCAAAGATACCAGCGATACCTGTGGTTGGGGCTCTTCTTTTTTCCAGCCTGCCTGCCAGGTCAAGACCTATTTTAGTAGTGTTGGTAATCTGGAGATCAAGGTTGAGGCGCAGGTTGTACCTTTTATAGTTGAGCGAACTGTACAATCCATCCTGGTCGAGGTAGCCCAGGGAAGCAAAATATTTAATCTTGTCTGTGCCACCGTTGAATGAAAGATTATGCTGCATCATGGGTGCTGTACCACCGAGTACCAGCTTTTGCCAATTCGTATTGGGATAGAGGATGGGGTCGGTGCCGTTTTTGTAATTGTCTATTTGCTCATTGGTATATGCCAGGGGAAGGTTGTCATTAAAGAGGGCTTCGTTCATGAGGGTAGCGTATTCGTAAGAGCCCAGGTTATTGTTGAATTTGGTTACTTGCTGGAAGCCATAATTAAAGGTATAACTGGTAACGATCTTACCGGATTTGCCTCTTTTGGTGGTAACGAGTACTACGCCATTGGCGCCCCTCACCCCGAATATGGCAGCCGAAGAAGCATCTTTTAAGATACTTACTGATTCTACCTCATTGGCGTCGAGTTGTGAAAAATCGCGGTAGGAACGAACGATCCCATCGACTACAAACAAGGGTTCCATGGTGGCGCCAAATGTGGCATTACCCCTGATATAGATGGCAGCTCCATCGCGCCCGGGCTCACCGGAAGCCTGCTTGGTGATGACACCTGGTACGCGGCCTTGTAATGCATTGCTGAGATCGGCTACGGGAGCTTGTAGGAGTTCCTTTGTTTTAACGGTGCCAATAGCTCCGGTAATATTTGTGCGCCGTTGCTGACCATAACCCACCACCACCACATCGGACATGGTATTGGCAGCGCCTTCTTCCAGGGTGAAATTAACTTCGCCGGCACGCTGCACCACTGTTTCCCTGGTCATCATCCCAATATAAGAAACCACCAGGGCACCGCCCGGCTGCATGGAGATGGAATAATTGCCGGCAGTATTGGTAGTAGTACTAATATTGGTGCCTTTTACACTAACGGTGGCACCCGCCAAAGGTGTTCCACCGGATACACTGGTCACTTTGCCCGTGACCAGGATGGTATTTTGCGCCCACCCGGTGGCTGTAAGCACCAACAGAGAAAAGAGAGTGTATACAATTCGAATATTACATTTCATATAGCATGTTTTAGTAATAATGCTCCTTCAGCCTTGCGGGCTTATTGGGCAGTGAATTTGAACTGGTGTACCGTTTCGGTTGAAGTACCAGACCGCAACACCATGGCAGTGGCGGTGAGGGAGATGATGCGGTAGTTATTGGATGAAACATCTGTAACACCTATGAAATTGGCTGGTACTGCGCCGGGCAAAGTAATGGTGGCAATGCCCGCGCCTCCGGGTGTACCAGGCGCAAATGTGTAGGCCACATTGTAGCTCCGGTCGGTACCACAGCTGAAATTGGGAACGATATTGCTGCCATTGAAGGAAGCTCCCTGGGCGTTATAGTTTAATTTAAAATCGGTAGAGAAGGTGTAGATGTCATCTTTCTGGCAGTCTGCCAGGGGCCCACCCCCGAAATATTCGCCCGGATTGTTTTCGGTACCTACGATAATGGAATTGGCGCCATCGGTTCCGTTGAGCTTCCAGCTTTTAGCGGTAATTAATTTAAACAAGGGATTGTTTTGAATGTCATCCTGGGCGATGACCACGGATTGTGAGGCTGTGTCGTACCCTCCCCTGCCGTAAGCACGCAGGGTGACCTTGAAATTGCCTTTTAAAGGGAAATATGCAGTATCAATGGCCTTTCCTTTTACAAAACTGCCATTGCCCTTATCCCATTGAAAGCCAATGGCATTCTGGGAAGAGCTTTCGAGCAGGTAGGTATTGACTCTACCGGCAACAGGCTTCATGGTAAAGGCAGCATCTGCCTTTGTGCCCATATCAACAGCGGGATCGGGCCGACAGCCAACCATGAGCATTAATAGTAATGGAAAAGAAGAACAGGGAAAAAGGAGAGATAGCGGGACCCCGGGAGGGTAGCCCATCATTTTTTTGATTTTCATACACAAGCAATTTTTTTGTTGTACATCCGGACAAAGCAATCTTTTTATCCGGTTAATAAAAGTAGATATCCGGATACTGTAGTAAAAATATCCGACTACATCCCTGCTACTTCCGGATAAAGTAATCCCGGATGTACCCCTTTTCCACTACATCTACACTACATCTGGACGAAATACTGTGACGGGAGGTACTTGTTCTTCAAGGTTAACCGCCTAAATTGCTGGTATGATTGCGCGACAGATTGCCATACTTAAATTCTGTCTGTTTGTACTATTCATTGCTCCCTGTCATTCTTTCTCCCAGGAATATATAGGACTGAGAGAAACAGAGAGTTATGAAAAACAGCAGTACAACGCCGGCGCGCAGAACTGGGATATCAGGCAAGATGCGGAGGGCCGGATGTACTTCGCCAATAATGAGGGGTTGCTGACCTTTGATGGGGTGTATTGGAAACTGTATCCGCTGGAAAACAAGACGATTGTGCGGTCGCTGGAGTTTGGAAACGATAACCGGCTTTATATCGGCGCCCAGGATGAGATCGGCTACTTCCATCCTGACCAGGGGGGCAAACTGGTCTACACTTCGCTCAGGGCACTTATTCCTGAAGCTGACCGTAGTTTTGCGGACGTGTGGGAAATGGTCAATTATGAGGGGGCGATGTTTTTCAGATCGAATAACAAGATCTTCCGATACAAGGACGGGAAAGTAACGGTTACCAGGGCACCTTCTACCTGGCTCTACATGGGCCTACATAATAATGAGTTGATGGCACAGGACCAGGAAAAAGGGTTATTGCTCTTTAAAAATGGCCAATGGACCTCGCTGATACCCGCGGCATCGCTACCCACAGGGTTTGATATTACGGATTTCACCAGCCTGAACAAGGATAGCTGCCTGGTGAGTACGGAAAATAATGGGCTGTATATATTAACGGGGCATAAACTGTATCCCTTTGCCTTATCGGGCATGCCGATTGACGCTTACCAATACTTTTCGGAATCGATCAAAATAGATGAAGATCATGTAATTGCAGGCACATATACGAATGGCTTTTACCTGATCAGCACAAAGGGAGTGATCATTGAAAACTTCTCGAAGAAGGAGGGGCTCCAAAACAGCAATATCAGGTGTCTCTTTGTTGATAAAAATCATAATATCTGGCTGGGGCTGGACAGCGGCATCGATTTCATTGCATTTAATAATGCCATCAAGCACATCAATCCTCCCATCATGAATGATGGAGCAGGCTATACGGTGGCCATTTATAGAAACAGCCTGTATTTTGGATTGTCGAATGGCATATATCAGTTGCCACTACCAGATATTAAAGACCTGAGTTATGCCAAAAGTAATTTCAGGTTCCTGGTGGGCGGGCAAACCTGGGGCCTGTCTGTGATCAATGACCAGTTGCTGGCGGGAAGGGATGAAGGCTTCTTTATGGTGGAGCGCAATAATCTGCTGCCGGTGTCCGAAAATCCCGGATATTGGACCTTCCAGTCGTTGCAGCGCTTTGATCAATCACCTACTATTGTTGCCGGCAACTATGAAGGGGTACGTTTATTTGAATCAAACGGAAACGGCTTTACGGACAAGGGGGCTATAGAAAAGTTTCATGAATCCTCGCGATTCCTCGTTATTGACAATGATGATATTATCTGGGTATCGCATCCTTACCGGGGCATTTATAAGATACAATTATCCGGTGCACAGCGTACGGTAAAGCTGTATACTACGGCCAATGGACTTCCCACCTCGTTAAAGAATCATGTGTACAAAGTAAAAGAGCGGGTAGTGATCGCTACGGAAAAAGGGGTATATGAATACAACCCTAAATTGGATGCTTTTGAAAAGTCGGCCTATTATAAAGAGATCTTTGGCGACAATAGTGTACGCTACCTGCGGGAAGACCCCAGCGGCAATATCTGGTTTGTGCAGGATAAGAATCTTGGAGTGGTAGATTTTTCTACATTAAAGCCTTCGATCATTTACCTGCCGGAACTGAAAGGAAAGATACTGAGCGGGTTTGAGCATATTTACCCGGTCAATGACAACAATGTATTTATAGGCGGTGAAAAAGGCTTTTACCATATTAATTATGAAAAGTACAAGCAAAATAACCATCCGCTGAATGTATATATCAGAACGGTGAAAGCTATCGGAAAGAAAGACAGTGTTCTTTTTGACGGTTATTTTGGTAATGTGAATGAGATCAGGGCGCAGCCTAATAACGAACTGCCTTCGGTAGGACATCAATGGAATTCATTTCATATTGACTATTCTGCTCCGCTGTTTGAACAGCAGGCCAATATAGAATACAGTTATTACCTGAGTGGGTTTGACAAAGACTGGTCGGAATGGTCCAAGAAAACAGAAAAGGATTATACGAACTTACCGGCAGGGACTTATACGTTTCAGGTGAAAGCCCGGAATAATCTCAGGAATGAGTCGGCCTTCAGCGGCTATTCTTTTGTGGTAAGACCGCCCTGGTATCAAACGGTATGGGCTTACCTGTTCTATACCTTGCTGGGTATCTCGATTTGCTGGCTGCTCTACCGGAAACAACAGAAAAATGTACGGGAGATCAGGCAAAAGCACCAGGAAGAACAAAAGCGCATTGCCTACCTGCACCAACTAGAACTGGAAAAATCAGAAAAGGAAGTGGTGAAACTCCGGAATGAAAAACTGGAAAGAGAAATTGAATTCAAGAATTCTGAACTAACCACTACGGCCATGCACCTGGTACAGAAAGAAGAATTCCTGCTTAAGATAAAAGGTGAATTGCAAAACCTGAATAAGAATGGAAAAGAAAAATCTGACCAGGCTGAGTTAAAAAAGCTGTTGCGCATCCTCTCGGAAGAAGAAAAACTCGATGAGGAATGGGAACAGTTTGCCGCACACTTTGATAAGGTGCACGGTGATTTTCTAATGAAGCTAAAAGAAAAGTATACGGACCTGAAACCGCATGAATTGAAGTTGTGTGCTTACCTGCGTATGAATTTGTCGAGCAAGGAAATTGCCAGGCTGATGAGTATTTCTGTAAGAGGTGTAGAAATAAGCCGGTACAGGTTGCGCAAAAAAATGCAGTTGGCTACGGAAACCAATCTCTTCCAGTTTTTATTTGACCTGGAGCGAAATGGGTTTAAGCATTAGGCAACGAGGCAGCAAGGCAAAGAGGCAAAGAGGCAACGAGCGAAAGCGTTAGCCTGCTAATGCAGACCATCTTCGATACTGGCACTACTACTTAACTATTAATTATACTCTTTCTATGCCCCTTACAAGAATCATGTGTTTTATGGCGTTCCTGGTGAGCATTTCCTTTGCGGGAAAGTCGCAGGAGAAAACAGCAAAGAGTGTTTCGTTTTTCCAGACGAGACCGGTGGATACGGCTGCTGTGTATTTTACCGCTGAGAAGTATGCCATCACCAATGATGGAAGAACGGATGTTTCGGATGCCTTACAGCAAGCTATTAACCTAGTAAAGACCAGCAAGAATGCAGGCATTGTCTTTATTCCTGAAGGCAGTTACCTTATCAGCACAACGATTTATGTACCACAAGGCATCCGGCTGATCGGCTATGGTAAGCAACGGCCCATGATCGTACTGCAAAAAAACGCCCCGGGTTTCCAGGTGGCGGACTCCACCGACAAAGGAAAGGCACGGTATATGATCTGGTTTACAGGCAGCCTGCCACAACCTGGCCAGGCAGTGAGAGATGCTAATGCCGGCACTTTTTATAGTACGCTTTCGAATATTGATCTGAAAATTGAAGACGGCAATCCTGCAGCGGTGGCGCTCCGCACGCATTTTGCGCAGCATAGCTTTATCGCGCACGCAGATATTTATGCAGGCAATGGCAAAGCAGGCCTGTTTGATGTAGGTAACGAAATAGAAGATGTACGCTTCTTTGGCGGAGCCTATGGTATCTATACTACCAAGCCTTCGCCGGGTTGGCCTTTTATGATGGTAGATACTTATTTTGAAGGACAGCGTAAAGCAGCTATCCAAACTCAGGAAGCAGGGCTTACGATTGTACGCATGCAGGTAAAAAATGTACCCGTGGTGATCGATATCACTCCACGATTTTATGAAAAGCTATTTATGGAAGATTGCCGCTTTGATAATGTGAGCGGGCCAGCGATCATCATCAGTGATGAATACAATGCGCACAACCAGATCAACCTGCGCAATATCAATTGCCGAAAGGTACCGGTATTGGTACATTACGGTCAGAGCAAAAAAGAAGTGGCCGGTAAAAGCACCCTGTATACTGTAAAAACATTTACGCATGGCAACCAGGTAGATGAACTGGGGGCCAATCCGCAAATAAAGACTACACAGGATATACAAGCATTGATGGTATTTCCGGCACCGGTGGCAACGGATATACCTTCGCTGCCTGCCACCAGCAGCTGGATAAATCTGCAGTCACTGGGGGCCAGGGGTGATGGAAAAACGGATGATACGAAAGCGATCCAGGCTGCGATCGAACAATATCAAACGATCTATGTGCCGCAGGGCTGGTACCGGGTGAGTGAAACGATCAGGTTAAAAAGGGATACCAGGCTGATTGGGCTACACCCAATCACCACTCAGTTTGTAATTGCCGACAATACAGAAAGCTTCGGTGGTTTTGGCGGTCCCAAACCCTTATTGGAAACTCCACAAGGTGGTACCAATATGGTGAATGGGATTGGCCTTGATGCAGGTGGCTCGAATGCCCGGGCAACTGCCTGCAAATGGATGTCGGGTGCAAGTTCGTACATGAATGATGTAAAATTTGTAGGGGGGCATGGCAGCATGAACCGGGATGGCTCGCGTGTGGCCACGTATAATGCAAATCGAAGTGGTGACGGAAATCCCGACAGGCGATGGGACTCTCAATACTGGAGTCTTTGGATAACAGAAGGTGGAGGCGGTATTTTTAAAGATATATGGACGGCGAGCCCTTATGCCGCCGCCGGATTGTATGTGTCCAATACGGCTACAAAAGGGGTGATCTACGCGATGTCATCTGAGCATCATGTTCGTAATGAAGTAAAGTTTAAGAATGTATCGAACTGGCAATGTTATGCTTTGCAACTGGAAGAAGAAGTGGCGGAAAGCTGGAATTGCTTACCGGTGGAAATGGATAGTTGTGCGCACATGGATTTTGCCAACCTGTATCTGTTCCGGGTTATCTGGCTCATGAATCCTTATCCCTATGCTATCAAGACCTGGCACTGCAAGGATATCGATTTTATGAATGTGCATAATTTCACGCAAGTAAAGTATACGATTGATAATACGCTGCTGGATGTAGGCACGCAAACAGAAGTGCGGCCCTGGCAGCTGGCGCGGTTATATATTTCAGGATTGCCTCCCCGCAAGGAGCCCACTAAGACGGCCGTCGTAACTACCGGTAGCATCTCCAAATTGGCTGGCAACTTTGAGTTTGCAGATGCTATTTGTAAAGACAGTAAGGGCAATATCTACTTCAGTGATTCGCGGTGGATGCGCATCTATAAATGGACAGCGGGCACGCAACGTCTCGATCCTGTGACTGATATACCCTGGAAACCGCTTTCGCTGGGGGTAGACAAGAATGATCAATTGCTGGTGGTAACGGAGTATACACCACACAAAGGAGCTACGATCAACGGGAAAAAAGAAGTATATACGAAACCGGATGACGCCAAAGGCACTTCTTATGGTGTATGGTACAATACAGGCTCGACCATTAAAGTATATTCCATTGACCCGGACCATCCGGATGATTCATTTAAAGAGTTACCCACTGTAGCATCAAGTTCTGTACCGCAGGTATACAAATGTCTTTACCCTGCCAACCGCTGGCGCGACAACAGTGATTATTTATCGATTACGATCAAAAAGCCTGAACTGTATTATGCAGCGCCGGACGGTGTAACCTTCATACCAGTAACTTATGATCTCATCCGGTCGAATGCTTTACTGGAAGCATTTCCCGGGCGACCATTTTATGCGGTCGATGAATACAATAAAAGAACGATACAATTTACTGTGAGCCCGGATGGCTCGTTAAGCAATCCCAGCATTTTTGCAGAAAAGGGGGAATATCATATTGCAGTGGACACATCTGGTAATGTGTACATTCCTGATGGCGAGATCTATGTATATGATAAGGCGGGGAAAATGATCGACGAGATCAAGGTACCAGAAAGGCCTGCCACGCTTGTTTTTGGAGGAAGTGGTGGTAAAACGCTTTTTATTACGGCGCGTACTTCGTTATACAGTATTGATACCAAATAAGCTCTTTATGCGGCAAACAGGCTATTGCTTTTTATTGCTCACGCTCGTTTGCTGCCGGCAAATGCCTGCCTCAAATGGGTGGCACCGGCACCTGGATGGCTTAGGAACTTACTCCTCCGCCCGTACGGTTGACCTGAATGGTGATCAGGTGCCTGATGTAGTGATTGGTGCAGGAGGCAAAGAAGAAGTAAATAGTGATTCAGCCGTGCTGGCACTTGATGGGGCCACAGGCCGGCCCTTGTGGGCTATACCGGGCATCAATCAATATGTAGGATCGGCGGTGTTTCAGGATATCACGCATGATGATACGCCGGATGTGTTTATTGGCGGACGCTGGGCGCAGCTGACGGCTATTAATGGCGCCAATGGAAAAGTGATCTGGACATTCTTTCCGGAACGCACGAGGCCGGATGGATCGGATGGAGGCTGGTATAATTTCACAACGCCGCAATTTGTTCCAGACCAGGATGGAGATCGACTGCCGGATCTACTTATTGCCAACGGTGGCGATGCGCGGGCTGCTGCCGGTGATACCAGCAGACCCATTGGAAGACTGCTGGTGATCAGCAGCCGTTATGGGAGGATATTGGCCAATGTGCAGGTGCCGGATGGTAAGGAAACGTATATGTCGGTTGTATGTGACACGAGGGCTGATAAAACTGTTGGGGTGATCTTTGGTACGGGGGGTGAAACATTGCCGGGACACCTGTACAGAACGAGCCTGCAGGATATAATGCAGGGCAATATCAGTCAGGCAACGGTGTTGGCAACGGGCAACAAGAAGGGCTTTGTGGCTTCGCCTGTGCTCGTTGATCTTACTGGTGATCACATCAATGATATTGTGGTGAATGCAGTGGCGGGTGAGATGATCGCCATCGATGGAGCTACTGATTCACTGTTGTGGAAAGTGAACTTGCCGGGAACAGAAGCCTATACCATGCCAGCCACCGGCCGCTTCAATGAGGATACGACCCCTGATCTCTATGCCAATTTTGCCATCGGCGTTTTCCCTGTGCTCAATTATTCCGTACGGTTTATGGTGAATGGGAAATCAGGGCAGGTTGAATACAGGGATACGATCCCTGCTTTTCAATATGCCAGCGGGGTAGCAGCCGACCTGGACGGAGATGGTTATGACGAAGTGATCGTGAACCAATGTGCGCTGAAGCGAACACAATTCGACCGCGTTTTTTATAGTTACTTACTGGCATTTGATTTCAAACGTCATCAGCAATATTCGCTGGGAGATACGCTGACAGGCACGAACCTGGCTTCTACGCCCTGGATTGGCGACTTAAACCACGACGGGCAATATGATGTGCTGTACACTGCTGTACAATACAGGAATGCATTGTTTGATCTGCAGGTACCGCTGGGCTTGTCTATCCGTCGCTATTCCACGAAAAAAAAGATATATGCAGCGCCACGCTGGGGCGCTTTTATGGGCAGCGGGTATACTGGGAATTATTGAAAGCTCCAACGTTCGCGGCCTACTTCAGCAAATGCAGGCAGTTCACCGGCATTGCGTGCAGGAGGCTCCACTCCCATCAGGTGCTTCACAAAGAAATCACGTTTCTTCATCCGACCATATACACCGCCATCGCTATGGCCCATACCAGGTATTGAGAGCAGGTCGAAGTTCTTGCCTGCTTTGATCAATGCATCGGCTACGCGGTAAGTTGATTCAGGAGGTACGTTTGTATCGGCCTCTCCCACTATCAGCAACAGGTTGCCACGCAGTTTTGCTGCATTGGTTACGTTGGATTGTTCATCATAATGTTTGCCCACAGGATATCCCATCCATTGCTCATTCCACCATTGTTTGTCCACCCGGTTATCGTGGCAGCCACAGGCGGATACAGCGGCTTTGTAAAAGTCAGGATGAAAGAGCAGGGCGCCTGTGGAGCTTTGTCCACCGGCTGAAGTGCCATATATGCCTACGCGTTCTGCATCCACATAAGCATATTTTTGCGCCAGGGCTTTGATCCATAATATCCTATCGGGAAGACCGGCATCGGCCACATTTTTCCAGCACACATCGTGGAAGGCTTTGGAGCGGTTGGCGGTACCCATGCCATCTATCATTACTACAATGAAGCCCAGCTCAGCAAGGCTTTGCATTTCACTATAGGGAGTAAAGCTCTTGGGCACAAAGGCATCATGGGGGCCAGCGTAAATATTCTCCAGCACAGGGTATTTTTTGGAAGGGTCATAATCTGAAGGCTTGCTTACGATACCCCAGATATCGGTAACCCCATCTCTTGCTTTGGCTACAAATACTTCCGGTGGACTCACGCCAGCCTTCTTGTACAGGGAAAGATCGGCTTCTTCGAGTAACATGACCTCTTTGGCATCGGCGGTGCGGGCCAGTATGGATCGGGGCGCTATGTTGACCTGTGAATACGTATCAGTAAAATAGGTCTTGTCATCAGAGAATACCAGGGTATGATTGCCAGCGGCTGGTGTAAGGGATTTCAGGTTCTTGCCGTCGAAGCCTATACAGTAATAATGAATATTGTAGGGATCTTCGCCTGCCTGCATGCCGCTGGCCCTGAACCATACTTCTTTTTTAACTGGGTCAATGCTATCCACACCACGCACCACCCAATTGCCCTGGGTGACAGGCTGCTCTTTACCGGTAACTAAGTCAACCAGGTAAATATGGTTCCAGCCATCTTTTTCGGAAGTACGCACGAGTTGATTGGTTGCGGTCAGGTAGCTGGTATAATTGCGTGTGTTGTAAATAAAGGTGCTGGTCTTTTCATCCACTACATTGCGGGTAGTTGCATTGTCGGCATCTACTTCGATGACGCGGAAACGCTGGTGGCCCCGGTCCATTTTTTCATAAGTAAAATAACGGGCATTGCCACTGCGCCAGGTAAGCGCCGGGGCATTCAGGAAATCAATAGGCTCCGTATTTACTTTAGTGGCTTTCTTAGCTGCCAGTTGAAAAAGCCAGGGGGTGTAGATAGTCCATGGATCGCCGGGCTGCTTATAGGATTGGGAGCGCAATTGTCCGCGCATGGTGCCAGACAGTGAAGTAAGGATATAATATACAGATGAATCTTTTACTGTATTGATATGGCAACCTGCGAGGTATTTACTATCGGGACTCCAGTAGATGCCGCCATAGGGCTTTTCGGGTGTACCGTCTGTCGTGAACTGAATAGGTGTGCCTCCTGCAACGGGTTTCACCATCAGGTTGCCTTTTTCAAGATAGGCCTCCCATTGCTTATCGGGTGAAGTGCTGCCACCGGGAAAAGGATTATTCTGCCTGCCCCGGAAACCTCCCCGGGTATTTCCTGCAGGCGGTGCCAGCATGGGTGCTTTGGCACAAACATGGGAATTGCGCTCACATTCCACGCGTTGTCCCTGTACGGTAAAATACAGAAAAGGCTTACCGGCTGGAATATCGATATTACTAAGAGAAGGCCTGAGTGAATCAATGGTGATCCCTATCTGCTGCAATCCTTTGGCCAGACGCTGCCGGTGAAAAAGAGGTTGTTTCTTTCCTTTCACAGCATCCACATAGATATACTCCTGCACACTATCCTTCAGGAGGTTTTGGTACCAGCCTGTTTTTCCACCCGGAAACCAGGAAATAGCAACTGTACTTTTGAATACCGCATTTTTGGTAGCGCTGTCTATACGGGATGCCCGCAGGTAGCGCTGCACCATTGCTTCATGGGAGGGTTGAAAACGGGTTACTGTTTGTGCAGTGAGGGGCTGGTTGTACAATGTAGTTGCCAGCAGAATTACGAGGAAAATTTTATGCATACAGGGAGGTACTTTATCAGCAATAAAATTATTACTAATAAGCAGGCGAACCTTTACCGATATTACCGGTTTCTGAACATATACAACCACACGCCTATCAGGGTGAGTGCAGCACCTGTTATCTGCCATATATGGACCTGTTCGCCCAGGAATGCAACAGCGATTAATGCTCCTAGCACAGGGTCCATGTTGATCAGTACACCTGCCTGGGTAGCTGAGATATGCTTCAAAGCGCTATTGAACCAGATATAACCGAGGGCGGACGGGAAAATACCCATGTACAAAATGGCTGCCCAGCCTTGCCAGGAGATGGCTGGCCAGGCATGGTCATTCATTTCAAAGACCACAGCTGGTATAAGTAAGATAGTTCCAATGATGGAGAGACGGGTAATGAGCCATATTGGATCGATCGACGATAGTTTTTTGGATACTACGGTATAGATGGCCCAGCAAAGCACGGCTGCGATCATCAACAGGTTGCCCACAATGGTATTTCCACCGGATGCATCAGCCTGATTGGTAAAACCAATGAGTACTACACCGGCCACGGAGATGAAAATACCAGCTATTTGCAGGGGTTTCAGCTTTTCCTTTAAGAATATCGCGGCCAATATGGCTGTGGAGATGGGAATAAATCCTTGTATCAGGGCACCGGCAGCAGCAGAAGTTTGTTGCAGGGAGAAGTTGAAGAACACATAATACAATGTTACGCCAGTGAGCGATAAAGTGAGTATGGAACCCCATTCCCCTTTCATGGTTTCCTGAACGGGTGTTCTGCGGGTATAGGAGATCAGCAGTAATGCAAGAATAGCTACCACAAAACGCAGGAAGGCAAACAATATGGGTGGCACGGTGGCTACCACGGTGCGGGTAATGGCATAAGAGCTGGACCAGGTGAGCAGGGCGAGCAGCAGCTTTAACAGGGAGGCATTTTTTGGTGTCATGGCTGCTTAAAACTAACACTTTCGGGCTATATATATTTCAACCACCACTGATTATGTGTGGCCTTGTATTGACCAAACCACATGCAGGGCTTATACAAAATAGACACTACACCGATCCAGATGAGGTATACTTCCCAAAGGTTCACACCGGATTTGATATTAGCAGGTCTGCCGAAGGTACCGGTCGCAAATTCCATTTGCGACCAGCTGATCCCTTGTGACCACAAGACAAAGAACATGATGATATGAATGAGGTAAAAATGGAGAAGAAAATAAAATAAGGGCACTTTCCCATACCGAAATACGATGGCTGCCAGCCGGCCCCTCACTTGTTCTGCCTGAGCGAGCACCAGGAACATGATGCCCAATGTGACCAGGCAGAACAAGAGTGAAGGGGGATACTTGGTAATGCTCATGAATGATAGAAAAGTATACACGGTGTTTTTCTGTGCAGACCAGGGTATTGGATCTCCATAAATATTGATGAACCTAATGGCGACAAATAACATTAAGGCGATGGAGCCTATACGCAGAAATATGCGCTTCCTTGTAGTGCTGTCCAGCTCAAAATATTTCCCGGTTGCAAAGCCAATAAGCATGATGCCTAGCCAGGGAATGGGCGGATAGGCCATCAGGAAGGTGCGCTCACCAATGGGAAATAAGCCGGGGCCAAATAAAGGACTTAGTACAGCGGCAACTATTGAGTCTTTGCTGAAAGGAATGAGGGATAAAAGATTATGACAGCAAATAATGATCAGGCCAATGATGCCCACGGTTTTCCAAGACCATTTGCTCATGAAGGAAAGCATGATGAAGCCGAAACCAATAGCGGCGATAACCTCAAAAATAAAGCTGTGGAAGCCGGGATCGAAATAGAGGCCAAAATTGACAAGGGTAAATTCCAGCAGGATCAGGTACAGGCCACGCTTTACCAGAAATCGCCTGCTTTGCTGCTGATCGTTGCTTCTTTGTAAAGTCAGGTACGCGGAGGTACCCGATAAGAAAACAAATATGGGAGCACAGAGGTAAGTGATCCAGCGTGTAAAAAACAGTGCCGGTGTAGTAGTAGCCAGGTTGGTAGGGCTTTGGATAATGGCATCTACATGCAGCAGGTCGCGCACATGGTCCAGGGCCATGATGATCATGACGATGCCTCTGGTGAAATCAATACTATGGATTCTTTTCATGGCCGGGCTATTGGTTGAATATAAGGGATCGTTTTGTTATGCTGTTCAAAATTGCAGGGAATTATTGTGTTATAGCAGTAATACAACTTGCATTTGGGCAGGTTGACCCGCAAATTCGCCCGTTTGAAGGGGTATTGGGGATTTTGGCTAAATTGGATGATTATTATTGCTATTGATGAAAAGGCTGGCAGGTAAATATCGATTGAAAGAAGGGCTGGTGATTGCTCTATTCTTTCCGGCTGCTTTTGCACTTTCGGATAGCAACCATACGACCACTATTCTTCACTTTGCTTCCTCATTCCTGATCATTCTTTCTCAATGGTGCATGAATTTCGGGCTGGTCGACTTTAAGAAGCGTAAACTATCGCAGCTCTATCCCAGGATCATTCTTTCGTATATTATTTCGCTGCTAATCTATGGGGGTATCGGGCTGCTGCTGGACCTAACAGGCAAGCTGCTATCAACTACGCGGGGCAATTGGGGCAACTCGTTCAGCTCCTGGTTTTATATATGTCTTACGATATTCCTTTTCAATACGCTCATTTTATTGATCAAACATGCTTTTGACAGCAATGCAGAGAAAAGGGATATCGTACTGGAGAATGAGCTGCTAAAGCGGGAAAATCTGGATGCGCAGCATGAAGCGCTTAAGCAACAAGTGAATCCTCATTTCCTGTTCAATTCCTTAACGACCTTAAAATCGCTAACTAAATACGATCCGACGCAGGCAGTTGACTTTATCGGGGAGCTGGCAGCGGTATACCGGTATATGCTGCAGCACCAGGACAAAAACATCGTGACGCTTGGTGAGGAGCTGGATTTCATGCGGTCGTACCTGTATTTGTTGCGGATCAGATTTGGGGAGGCCATTTGTACAGAGATCACGGTACCGGAGATGGCGTTGGGACATGCTATGCCGCCCAATACTTTGCAATTGCTGGTTGAGAATGCAGTTAAGCACAACGGTTTTTCGTTAAAAAGGCCTTTGTGCATTTCTATTTTTATGACCGGGGATTATCTATCTGTAAAAAACAACCTGCAGCTTAAACCAGCAGAACAGGTTTCCTCCCGGCTGGGACTGAATAATATCAGTCGCCGTTATATGTTGCTGAAGGGAAAGGATATTATCATAAAAAAGGATGAACATGATTTCCAGGTTTTACTACCCATACAATAAGATATGACGATTCTGATCATTGAAGACGAAGTCCAAACAGCCCGGGACCTGAAGGAAACGATCCTTGCATTGCGACCTTCGTTTAGCATTGCAGGCGTACTAGATAGCGTGGAAGCGGGCCTTGAATGGTTTGAGCAACACGCACAGCCCGACCTTATCTTTTCGGATATTCAACTGGGGGATGGTCTTGCTTTTGATATTTTCAGGCAGGTAAGTCTGAAATGCCCAGTGGTTTTTTGTACGGCTTATGATCAATATGCCATCCAGGCCTTTCGAAATAATGGCATTGATTATTTATTAAAACCGCTGGATGAGAAATTATTAAAACAATGCCTGGATAAGATCCACCTGCTTCTGCAAAAACCAGTGGCCAACTTTGTACCTCCCGATCTTACTGAACTGCTGAAAGATATTTCCGGTACACAAAAATCTTATAAATCAACTTTCCTGGTCTCCTATCGCGAAAAAATGATCCCGGTAAATATTGGTGATATCCTGTTCTTCCGGGTTGCGGGTGATGTTGTTGAGTTGTTCACGAAAGAGAACCAGCAATACCGTATGACTGATCCGCTCGATCACCTTGAATCGATTGTTGATCCGGCGCTTTTTTACCGGGCCAACCGTCAATACCTGGTAGCTTTTAAAGCCATCCGGGAAGTGGAAATGTATTTCGAGCGGAAGCTATTGGTAAAGCTGGTTCAACCTACGACCGATCCCATTATTATCAGTAAAGCAAAAGCCTCTGATTTCCTGGCATGGATGGAAGGGCGTTAAGAGCTGTTAGCTGTTAGCTGTTAGCTTTTAGCCTTTAGCTGTTAGCTATTATAAGATCATTGCAATAGCCATCGCTCATTATCGCCATTGCTTTCTTTCCAAAGCAGGCACCGGGTACCATTGGCAGGGTTATTACCAGCCACATTGAGGCAATTTAAGGGAGCGCATTTAGGTTTCAATTTATAGTAGCCATCGTAATCATATACCAGCTTCCATAATTGAGCGCTGCCCCCGTTATTCCAGGTATAGATCTGCGCATCTGCATTATTGGCTGCACTTGCACCATTCACATCCAGGGCCATTCCAGTGGCATGTGTGGGGGTAAGCCTGTAATAACCGCGCCCCTGCCCTACCAGTTGCCACCGTTGATGTGCACCGCCGCCGTACGACCAGATATTGGTTTTGGTTGAGTTGGCAGCCCCCGCCGCTATCACGTCCAAAGCACTTGCTTCATTAATTTTGGGGGTAATTCTATAGGTTGTGCCACTTGTAAGACCAGGCTGGGAAACGGGGGTAACGTTGAGCATAACCACGGTACCGATGCATTCTAAACTACGTGTGACATTATCTGCCGGCATATTCTGTGTCCAGTTGTTCCAAGATACGTTTAGGTCGGTACGACGCCTGCTCCAGGCAGCATCTGCATTTCTTCTCATCCAGTTCCAATAAGTGCTCCATAAATTATTATCTCTTACAAACTCACCGATCCCCCTGGCAAATTCAGATTGGGAGGTTCCATCTCTTTGCCCACTGGTCATAATACCATTATTTGTTTGGGTGAGTACGATGTAATCAACAGCCTTTTTGGCATCATCAAATACGGATTCACGACCGGTGATGCGATGAAGTGCATTGGCTGCGCTCACAAAAGCACCTACGTTATAGGTATTAGCCGCAGTGCTTTTCACGCCGTTGGCGTTTATATTCTCATAAACGGCCCCTGTACTTTGGTTGAACAGTGTGGCCCATATCCAATCGTAAATGGCGCTTGCCCTGGTCAGGTAAACAGCTTCGCCCGTTGATTCGTAGATATACAGGGCGAGTATTACTGCTGTATTGTTGCTTAGGCCCGACTTTTCGTTCTTACGGATATCCCACCAGATACCCCCGCCCAAAGCATTGTCCCAACCGCGATCATAAGTACGGTTGAAAGCATATTTTGCCTGGTTTAAAAAAGTAATGTTACCGGTTATCTGGTAACCACGGGCAAATGCAATGCCTGCCCAAAGCAGATCATCGTTGTATTCGTTCCAATTCCAATCATAGAGTCCGCCGCCGCCCTGTTCATTTTGCAGAAAAGTGTTCAATAAATTAGTGATCAATGTTCTGTGGGAGGTGCTCTTGGTTCGCAGGTATACATCTTGTACCATTTGTATCTCCAGGGCCTGGCGCCAAAAATAATCATCGCTGCTACTGCTAACTGATTCTTTGTAGTACTGTGTGGAACCTGAGGTAAACAAGAAGGCAGCATTCAAAGCTGCAAAAGACTGATCGGCCAATGGGTTGGCAATGGTTACGGCAAGCAATTGTTTTTCATCATCTGGTGCTGGTGCAGGAGCAGCACCTTTAAATTCCGATTTTTGGCATCCGGCAATCAGGCCAACGGCTACCAGCAGCATTAAGATCCTAAAGGCATTCTTTTTCCATAAAAACTTCTTTTTCATCAATTGATTTTTAAATGGTTATTAAATAGTTTTCATTAAGGTGCATAACCCAAAAGGCCGGCCTACACTCAGTTACGGCCAAGTGTGCTTATATCCAGGAATTAAGAACCGGAGAGAAGAATACAAAAACGGGAGTGTTGCTAAGGAGGCGACATGCCTCTTCATAAAGACGTTTCAACTTAGCGGAACCGTTACCTTCTTAAAAAAATAAATACCTGTAGAACATCAGGCAGTTGAATAATCAGCCAAGGGGATACGGGGTGCAGATGGGGTGAAGACGAAAAAAGCTCCCCCGCCTAAAGGCAAGAGAGCTTTTGTATATAGGATGAATGGAGCTACAGTTTCATCAGTGTGACGAGCCTCCTTACACTTCCCTGTTCTACCACAGCATAATACGTGCCCTTTGCCCAGCTTGTTCCAATCGTGAGGGTGATATTGGTGCCGGTCTTTACGACGCGGTCTACCTGTATGCCCTGGCTATTGTAGAAGGCAATAGTAATGGGATAGTTTGTATTTGTAGTGATATTGAGGGTAAAATAATTAGTGGAAGGATTAGGCGCCACTTTAACAACAAGTGTGGTTGAGCCTTCAGCCGGCTGCCCTTTCACGGTTATGGTTATATCGTCTGTTGCAGCGGCTCCCAGGTTGTCTTTGACCTGCAGGCGGAAAACATATACGCCTACAACCAGGTTGGACAGCACCGGAGCAACAGCATTTGAGCTACTCAATGAATATTGTGCGGGGCCACTTACTTTGGTCCAGGTATAGGACACGATGGTTCCATCCTGATCACGGGAAGCAGATCCATTGAGTACAGTGAGGTTTACCGGTAAACTGAGCACTACATCAGATCCTGCATTGGCTATCGGTGGCAGGTTGCCTATGCTATTGACTGTTACGGTCACATCATCTTCATGGGTAGCACCTTTATTGTCGGTAACCTTTAAACGGAACACATAGACGCCCGCTACCAGGTAGTACACGGAGGTAGTTGCCGCAGTAGGGTTGCTAATGATGGAGGATGTGGGGCCACTCAGTTTTGACCAGGCATAGGATACAATGCTGCCGTCAGGGTCTTTGGATGCAGACCCATTGAGGGTTGCGCTATTGACTGGTAAGGTGATCACCATATCAGCTCCTGCATTGGCGACGGGCGATTGATTACCGGTTGCATTCACAGTAACTGCAACATCGTCTTCGTGGGTAGCACCTTTGTTATCGGTCACTTTCAACCTGAAAACATACGCACCTGCCACCAGGTTGTTCAACACTGTTGTAACAGCAGTAGGGCTTGCAATGGTAAATTGTGTGGGACCACTTATTTTAGTCCACAGGTAAGCTGTGATACTGCCATCAGGATCTTTGGAAGCTGATCCATTCAATGTAGTGGTGTTGGTTGGCAAGGACAGTACAATATCGGTTCCGGCATTTGCTACGGGCGATTGATTACCGGCGGCATTTACGGTTACAGCTACATCGTCTTCGTGTGTAGCGCCTTTATCATCGGTGACCTTCAACCTGAAAACATATGCACCAGCTACCAGGTTGGTCAATGCTGTAGTAACAGCAGTGGGGCTGGCAATGGTAAATTGTGTAGGGCCACTTATTTTAGACCAGCCATAAGTTTTGATAGTACCATCAGGGTCTTTTGATGCAGACCCATTCAGGGTGGTGCTGTTGGCTGGCAAGGTAAGTACGATGTCTGTTCCGGCATTGGCTACAGGGGCCTGGTTGCCCGCTGCGTTCACGGTTACGGTAACATCATCTTCATTGGTAGCACCTTTATTATCGGTCACTTTTAAGCGGAAGGTGTACACACCTGCTGCCAGGTTGGTTAGAGGAGTAGTTACTGCAGCGGGATTTGCAATGGTGAATTGTGTAGGCCCGCTTAGTTTTGTCCATTGATAAGCGGTAATAGAACCGTCCGGATCATTGGATGCACTGCCGTTGAGTGTAGTGCTGTTTACAGGCAGCGTGATCACGATATCTGTACCAGCATTGGCTACAGGCCCCTTGTTGGGAACCACTACCACTCCATCACTATACAACTGGCTTTGCGGAACATATTCCAGCGGAAGGCTGGCGCTGGTCCAGAGCAGCCCCATACCGGTTCCGCCATCCTGGTTGAAGTATTCCAGTTTAATATCATAGAGCTGGCCTGCTACCAGTGTAACAGGATTGGACTTGAAAGTATCGGGGTAATGCTCCAGCCAGCTATCCAATATAATTTTATTGTCGATCCAAAGCCGGTGACCGCCTCCGGAACTCAGGTAAAATGTAGTTGCTTCGGAAAACTGGGCCATGATCTTGCCGGTCCACCTTATTGAATAAGTGCTACCGGTGATGGCATAATGCACACCAACGCTCCATTCGGTAAAGCTTACATTGGAATCAATGCGCGTCATCGCCGGGTTGGTGAAATTGGCGCTGTTGAAGTATTCCCCTTTTAAGCCTTTGCCCACACCCCAAATAGTAGCTGCAAAGGGAGCTATATTGGATTGTCCGCCTTTGGTAACCTGGTAAGCTTGTCCGGACCTGGGTTGCACGCGAATGGTCTCCCCTGCTACTGCATCTTTGTGTACGGAGATTGGGCCAGTTATATTGCATTGAACAAGATCGGTAGAATGGACTTCGGGTTCTGCGGAATCCATGATAGCAGCTATCTTACATCCACGCACTGTAACATTTCGGATGAATACAGGGCGTTCGCCAGGCAAAGGGCTATGGATGACCTGTATACCGTAGTCAGTTATTCCCGCTCCATCAATGGTCATATTTTCAATACGCACACGGTTGGAATTTACCGAGGCTGCTTTTATTTCGATGCCGTTTCCATAAAAGAATCCACCTGTGTAGGTATAGCTATTGGCATAAGCTCCATGGAACATGCCCCAGCTATTGTGGTACGCAATGAAGTCCTCTATCACGTGGTTGCGGGTAGAGTTTTGCCATACACGCAAACCGCAATCGCTGTTGTGGGCCATATTACCTGTAAAGATCCATACTCCTTCATTGATAACGGCCTCCCAGTTGTAGGCTCCTCCATCAGCATGGTCACCCTGACCTCCTGCTACCACTACATTATTTTTAGCGATGTTACCGTCGCCGGTATTGAGGCCGAAACCACTGGAAGAAAAAGTAGGTGCATCTTCTGCATTCATGTTGAGTGAACCGGAAACATATTTGCAAAGCCCCACAATGTTGTGATCATAGATCACATCGTGTGTGGAATCGCCCGGATCCCACCAGAAGGCAGTCTCCATTATATTATAAGCAATATTGTCTATGAACTTAATGCCGTGTGATACGTGAGGCACATAGCTGTGGTTACCTGCATCTCTGATCACATTGCCTTCTACCAGGGAACCGCGGCTACCATCCATACAGTGGTGGAAATGCAAACCATAACGGCCCGCTACCAGTTCTGTAGCACTGGAGCCGCCTCTGTCTTTGCGGGCGCCCATATTGCGTATTGCTACATATTTAATTGTCTGCGGTTGAGTAGACCGGATGAATATATGTCCTTTGCCGATTGGGGTTCCTTCGATCCTTACGTTGCGGGTAAGGTTCATTACTTCTGCTGCCCATTGGTTATTCACCACCGGATGCGGGCGGCTGGAACCACTGCTTAAAGTAATGGAAGTACCTGAGACAGCCTTGATGGTCCTGTCTTCAAAGCCTGTGGCGAAAGCTGCGCCTACGGTAGGCGCTTCTGTAGGAGTGATTGTGATCTCATCGCCTGCCTGCCAGCCAGTAGCACCTTCTACAGTGATATTGGTAGCGCCTGCAGCGATAGCACCGTTTACTCTTGTCCAGGATGTTTTGGAAGTGCCTGCGAGGTCAAGGGTTCCTGCACCCATCACCCACAAACCTGTATCAGTGGCCAGGACATCCATACCGCCACCTACAAATTTAGTTTCATCAACCGCTGTAAAACGTATTGTCTGAATTACGGTTGCTGATGCAGGCCGCATCTGTAGTTTTCCCTGTACTACAATATTAGCAGTAGTTTGTAAGGTAGTGGATTGTGCAGGATCGAAGGAGAGTATACCACCGCTGTTGACATTGAGTCCTGCTACAGTGGTTTGTGCCATATCAAATGTTACGGTATGTCCTGCAGCAATGAGTGGTGTATCGGTTGCTGCGGGTACTTTACCACCCCATGTAGCGGGATCAGACCATTTACCTGTCCGTACACTACTCACTGTACCTGTAAGGGAAAAAGCTTTTTCGGGAGCACAACTAATGGAAGAAGTTCTTCTCGTTAATTTTTTATTGGCACCAACAGGGTCAGGAATTAACACCATGCCGGTAGCAGTCAGAGATACGCTTTGCAGAAAGCGCCTTCTGGTGTTTTTCATAAAGGTATATTGTAATTTAGGTTTCTCTTAAGAAATCAGTTGTCGAAGTTGAAACAACTATAATGCCTGAAATGCCAAATATTCGAACAATCACTATCTGTAAAAGTTTTTATGGGTACTTACAGGTACACATTATTTAATTGACAGATGTCAAACAGGCGAAAAAATGAGTGGTGAAGTGTGAGTGGGAAGTTGTGAAAGGTGAGAGGTGAAACGTGAGACGTAAGGAAGTGAGACGTGAGAAGTGAGGAAGTGTAGTGGGGACTTATATTTTGATGAGTTTCCAGGCTTTGCTGACTTTGCTCAACTTAAGGAACAAGGCGCCTTTGCTAAAAGGAGTGACATAAATATAATTGGTGCCGGGCGTGAGGGCGCCGCGTTTCAATAAACGGCCCATGGTATCGAATAGTTGGTAGAAAGAATTATCCGGGCATTGTACTTCTATATAATTGCTAACTATCTGTCCTATTACTTTGGTTTCCTGTATAGGTGGCGGCGGTGGTGGTGGAGGAGGCGGTACTATTCGCTCTGCATACAACTGGCTTTGAGGAACATATTCCAGTGGAAGGCCCGGGCAACTCCAAAGCAGTCCCATGCCGGTTCCTTCATTGGTATTAAAATATTCGAGCTTAATATCATACCGCTCACCTGCTTTTAAGGAGATGGAGGAAGACTTATAAACATCGGGATAGTGTTCTACCCAGCCGTCCAGTATCAGTTTGTCATCAATCCATAAACGGTGGCCGCCACCTGAGCCCAGGTAGAAAATATGCTCTTCAGAAAACTGGGCCTGTATCTGCCCTGTCCATCTTACTGAATAAGCCTTTCCAGTAATGGCATAGTGTACACCGGCGCTCCATTCTGTGAAGCTCACATTGGAATCAATGCGGGTCATGGCCGGCGTAGTGAGGTCGTTGTTATTGAAGTATTCTCCTTTCAATCCTTTTCCGTTGCCCCAGATGGTAGCTGCAAAGGGTGAAATACTACTTGTGCCGGATTTAGTGATCTGGTAAGACTGCCCTGTTGCAGGTTGTACTCTGATGGTTTCACCGGCTGCTGCATCGGGGTGTAATACAATAGCGCCTTCGATGGTGCATTGAATAAGGTCGGTAGAATGTACTTCGGGTGCTGCAGAATCCTGAAGGGCTGCTATTTTGCATCCACGCACGGTTACATTGCGGATGAACACGGGCCTATCTCCCGCCAAGGGACTATGGATCACCTGGATGCCATAATCTATGATGCCTGCCCCATCGATGGTAATATTTTCTACGCGTACGCGGTTGGAATTGGAGGAGGCCGCTTTGATCTGCATAGCATTACCATATAATATACCCCCATCGTAGGTGTAACTGTTGGCATAAGCTCCATGAAAAATACCAATACCATTGTGGTAAGCAATAAAGTCTTCGATCACATGGTTGCGGGTGGAGTTTTGCCATACACGCAAGCCATTTCCATTGTTGTGGGACATGTTATTGGTAAATATCCATACGCCCTCATTGATCACGGCTTCCCAGTTGTATGCTCCACCATCTGCGAAATCACCTTCTCCGCCTGCTACTACTACATTGTTGTGGCAGATATTACCATCACCGGTATTCAACCCAAAGCCGCTGGATGAGAAAGTAGGAGCATCTTCCGCATTCATATTCAGCGAGTCACGGACAAACTGGCATTTGGCTACAATATTATGGTCGTAGATCACATCGTGAGTAGGATCACCTGGATCCCACCAGAAGGCAGTTTCTGTAACATTATAAGCAATGTTGTTGATGAACTTTATACCATGGGATACATGGGGTACATAGCTGTGGTTGCCTGTATCCCTGATCACATTGCCTTCTATCAACGAGCCGCGGCTGCCATCCATGGAATAATGAAAGTGCATGCCATACCTGCCTGCCACTAGTTCGGTAGCATCAGAACCTTTCCTGTCTTTGCGCGGGCCCATATAGCGAAATGCGGTGTATTGGATGCTTTGGGGTTTGGTGGAGCGGATAAACAGATGTGTTCTTCCTTGTTCTGTGCCTTCAATACATACATTGCGGGAGAGGTTCATCACTTCTGCTGTCCAAAGTTTATTGACCATCGGGTGTGGCCGGCTGACGCCACTACTTAAAGTGATCACTGAACCCGATATACTTTTTATGGTCCTTTCTTCAAAGCCTGTGGTGAATGCGGCTCCCACGGTGGGTGGCTCGGTTGGGGTAATGCTAAGTTCATCGCCTGCCCGCCAGCCTGTGGCGGCCTGTACGGCAACAGTGGTAGCTCCGGCGGCCATGCTGCCCACTACTCTTGTCCAGGATGTTTTGGAACTGCCAGCCAGGTCCAGCTGACCGGCGCCCATTACCCAAAGGCCTGTATCGCTGGCCAGTACATTCATGCCACCGCCTGCAAATTTGATCTCATCAATGCCTGCGAACCGAAGGGTTTGGATGATGTTGGCAGCGGCAGGGCGCATTTGTAGCAGCCCTTCTACTACCACGTTTGCTGTGGTTTGCAAAACGGTTGATAAGGCATTGTCAAATGTAAGCACGGCACCGCTGCTGATGCTGATGCCAGCTACGGTGGTTTGTGCCATATCATATATAACGGTATGTCCCGTTGCTATCAAAGGCGTATCGGAGGCAGCAGGCAATTTGCCTCCCCAGGTAGCAGGGTCGGACCATTTACCAGACTTTGTGCTGCTGATGGTGCCGGTGATGCCTGTAACGCTCTCTTCACCGGAAGGCGAGCAACCCAGTGCACCTGCTCGCCTGTTCCTTTTCCGTGCACCCACACCGGGGATCATGAGCAGGCATGCTGCTGTTAAGAAAGCATTCCGGAGAAAGTGCCGCCTGTTATTGTTCATTGTGCGTGATAATTAAGCTTCGTAAAGGCAACGAGGCAACGAGGCAACAAGGCATCGAGGTTAACGAATGAGTGTTATTATTCCTTTGTGGAGTATGCTTTTGCCGGAAGCGTCATCGAGGTAAGATACCATATATATATAGGTACCGGCAGGTTGTGGTGCGCCGCCCATGGTGCCATTCCAACCATGGGTAGGATCGGATGTCTGGTATATTAGCTGGCCCCAGCGATTAAATACGCGAAGGGAAAATGTTTTAAGACCGGCAGCATTGAGCACGCGGAAAATATTATTCTGCCCTTTACCGGGTGTAAAAGCGTTGGGGATAGCGATCCGGCAACTACCTTTACTGACCACCACTTCGTCACGTACGGTACCGCATTCGTTGGTCACGGATACCGAATAGGTACCCGGCTCGCTGACGGTAAAGGAAGTTTGGTTACTTCCGTTTTGCCATACATAAGGTATGCCGGTGATACCGGGATTCAACACCAGTGTCTGTCCCGGGCACATTTCTTTATCGGGTCCCAGGTTGGGCCTTGGATTCAAGCGATAAGTGACAGCTACGGTATCGGAGGCCTTACAACCAGCCTTACTTACCTCTACATAATAGGTGCCTTCTTTTCTGATCTGGTAACGGGCTTGTGCGGAACCATCCTGCCAATGGAATTGATCACCTGCATGGCCAACATCCAATAACCACACAGTGCCTTCGCACAAGGTGGAGTCATTACCGAGGGAAAATACGGGCAGGGGCCGTATGTCAACTTGAATACTATCACGCCAGGCGCATCCGGCCAGGTTCACTGCTTCCCCCCAATACAGGCCACTATTTTGTACAACAATACTATTGGCCTGTTCTCCATTGCTCCACGAGTAAGTATTAAACGATCCGGCAATGCTGACGGTAACCTGTTCCTTTTCACAAATAGAAGTATCTCTTCCCAGGTTAAAAGTAGTAACGGGCCTGGTAGTCACACTGATGGTATCTCTTGCAACGCATCCATTCAGGGAGGCCTCCATCCAATACAAGCCTTGTCCATTAATTGTAAAGGAGGAATTGATGGAGCCATCCTGCCAGAGATAATTAGCGCCGGGAAATGTAGATTGTAATACCAAGGGAAACTTGTCGGAGCAGAGGGAAGTGTCTTTACCAAGGTTAACCACCGGTCGTGGCCGCCAGATGACATTGATGGAATCCCTGTAGATACAATTGTTGTGGTTGATCTGTACCCAATAAAGGCCGGGGGCATTCATGACCAGGGAGTCAAGGGTCGATCCATCCTGCCAAAGAAAGGTAGTGCCAGGTAATTTTATCCTGGCCACTACCTGTTCCCCTTCACACAATGTAGTATCCTTCCCGAGCAAAGTTCTGTTGTAGCCTGCTACTGAAGCAGGTAAACCCACGCCGCTGATGGTACCTGGCGGCAGGTTTACATATTGTCTTACATGCCCACAAGCCTTCCCTACACTATCCGGGTGGGTGATGGCACCCAGGAATGGCTGCTGGTCGTAGGCTATGTATATAATACTGTCGGGCCCTAGCTGCAATGCACCGGCTGTATTACCGTACCCTGAATCAACGGCTATGCGGGAATCTGCAATATTGGGTGTATCCAGTTTATATTGAACAACATAAAAAGCTCCGGAGCCATTGCTATTGTAGGATTCACTCACGTACAGCAACTTTGAATTACCGGAAAACTCTACGCCATAAGGACCTGTAATATTATTGGGATTGCCGGCAATGATACGCGGATTTGTGACGGCGCCGGTAGCAGCATTGAAGTCAAATACTTCTACCACCGAGGTAAATCCTGCCATGGCCAGTTTATTGCCATCGGGGGAAGCTTTCAGGTAACCAATGGTATTGGTGATCCGGTTGGCTATATTGCCGGCTGTACTGATCAGTGGCGTGGTATTCAATCCTGCACAGTTTACCTGGAATACATAGAACTCATCGCTGCCAAACTTGTGGGTAATGACCCATATATCATTCGTATTGCGATGCATTACGGCGGTCACTTTCTCGCATACAGGTGTCACTAAGGGAATATTCTTTTGTGCAGGCACTACATCACCGAATCCACCATTGAGCTTCATATTCACCAGGGAGTACTGGAACCCTTTAGCTTCGGCTTCTTTTGCCACGGTGAAGATATAGAACAGGGAATCGTTGCCGGGATAACCGGTGATCAGTGCAGATTGGGTACAAAGGGTATCTCCATTGAGGTTGGCGCCATTGGCCATTACCTGGTGGTTTCTGTTCCACACGGTAATACCATCTGTATAAAAAAGCAGGTTGCCATTCCTGTCGCTCATGGCAGAACACCCTTCCCAGCCACGCAGGCTGCCGGGCGTTGCTACGGGAGCGCCACTACTAAAGTTCAATCCTGCATTGTAACCAAAGAACCAGTTGTTGATCTCCTTTTGGGAATATGCCGATCCCACGCAGGTTATCATTATACAAAAAAGCAGGTGTGCTTTCATGATCTGGTCATAGGATTTAAAGGAACTACCAGGCTTCTGCCTGTTGCAAAAAGGCCTCTTTTAATGGAAGGTGGTCGAGTTCTTCAAATTCGGAATTATTGCTTAAGAATTCCGGTACCAGCTCTTTCATCTTTTTTACCAGTGCATAATCATCTCCGTGTCTGCTGATACTGATGAGCTCTTCTATTTCCATTACGGCCTGATCGCAACAGGGAACTACGCGGGCAATTTTTATTTTGTCGTGGTGGGTAGGTAATGTTTTTTCTTCTCTGTTGAGCAACTCTTCATATAACTTTTCACCGGGACGTAAGCCGGTATACTGGATCTTTATATCTTCCTCTGGTATCAATCCCGCCAGCCGGATCATCTTCCGGGCCAGGTCAACAATCTTAACCGGCCTTCCCATGTCAAATACAAAGATCTCTGATCCCTTACCCATGGTAGCAGCTTCTAACACAAGCTGTACTGCTTCGGGAATGGTCATAAAGAAACGGGTGATGAGGGGGTGGGTAACTGTGACAGGGCCACCTGCTTCGATCTGGGCACGGAACCGGGGAATGACAGAACCATTGGAACCGAGTACATTGCCAAAGCGGGTAGTGATGAACTTTGTTTTGGAATGCATGGCATAAAAAATGAACTGCCTGCTCCAGGAATTATAGATGTGTACAATATCTTCAGCGGATTTATTCTGTACAATATTACTGAGGGATTGCACATACATTTCGGCAATGCGCTTGGAGGTGCCCATTACATTGGAAGGGTTGACAGCCTTGTCGGTAGAGATCATCACAAACTTGTGTACGTTGAAGAACACGGCCAGGTCGGCAACGATCTTTGTGCCCATCACGTTGGTGAGGATGGCTTCTGCCGGATTCTTTTCCATCATGGGTACATGCTTATAAGCTGCGGCATGGAATACGATGTCGGGATGGTATTGCCGGAAGGGAATCTCCATCCGGTTACGGTCTCTGATGCTGGCTATGAATATCCTGATATTGACTTCGGGGAATTTCTCTTCTATTTCCAGCTGCATTTCATGGAGGTCAGACTCTGCCTGATCGCAGAGGATAACGGTATGTGGCTTATAAGACAATACCTGCCGCACAATTTCGGCACCGATAGAGCCAGCTGCTCCTGTGATCAATATGCGTTTGCCAGATAATTCACTACAAATATTCTGGTCATTGATCACAATGGGTTCCCGCTGCAGCAAGTCTTCAATACGCAATTCCTGGATCTGCTTGATGCTTAGTTTGCCGTACACCCATTGTTCAGCCGGAGGAACGGTAAGCACCTTGATGCCCATCTGAAGGCATTTTTCGATCACTGCCTTTTTATCCTCGCTGGTCAACTGGTCATTCATCAGGATCAGCTTATCGATGTTCTTCTTGATCTTCAATAAGGCTAAGGCCCGGATATGATAGATCTTGACCTGCTGGATGCAGGAGTTGATACGGCTGGCATCGGTTTCAATAAATCCGGCTATCACGAACTTATTGGTGGGGCTTGATTCAATGGCCTGTTTAATAAGAATGGCTTCTGTATCGGCTCCATATACCAGCACATTTTCTTTGTGGGTGTTGGAGATGCGTTTTACATAGAAATAAAATCCCCTCACTACGGTTCGCATCATGATGAGCATGGAGGAGGCGATAAAAAAGTTGACCACCAGCACGCCCGCTATGTTGAGGGAGCGTATATGGTAACGCTGTGATACAAAGAACTCGGTAACTACGGGGTAAATCAAGCTAACCAGAAGTACGGTCATAAATATCCGCATCATATCATGAATATTGGAGTAGCGGATAATACCTGTATGGATGCGCATGAGATAAAAGATGATCAGGGCGATCAGACCATACACAGCGGTGTAAATAAAAAAGTGCCCCCTTAGTATTTCATGAAACTCAAATTGCTTAACGATGAAATACGAGAGGGAGAAAGAGGCTCCGTTAATTGCCAGGTCTACCAGCAATACAACCCATCTGGGCACGGACCTGGCGATAAAAAACAACTTCTTCATAATCATTAATGGCTTTAGTTAAATGATCAGCAATCACGGATTACGCTGAGGAAAGGATTGCGCGGATAATACACAACAAGTCTGCGGCAGGGGTGGGTAAGACATGGAATAAGGTCTATTCGAATATGGTGTTTGCAGTAAGATTTTCGGATGTAAGTTTCGAAGCAATTGTTTCATAGATGCGGGCTACTACTCTATTAAGCTCATCGCCTGTGAGGTTGGAGCCGGAAGGGAGGCACAAGCCTTTTTCAAAAAGCTGTTGGCATGTATCGTAGCCATAGTAGGGTGTTCCTTCAAATACGGGCTGCAGGTGCATGGGTTTCCAGAGTGGCCGGCAGTCGATATTATCTTCTGTGAGTGCTAAACGAATTTCTTCCCTGGTGAACCGGTCTCCTTCAATCAGCACCACGGTTAGCCAGTGATTGGAATAATAAGTGTCTGAAGGTTCGCTGGCACATTGTATTTCTGTAATACCACTGAATGCCCGCTGGTAAAAAGCGAAATTGTTTCGGCGCTGGTGGATACGCCGGGGCAATACTTCCATCTGGCCACGGCCTATCCCTGCACATACATTACTCATCCGGTAGTTGTAGCCAATTTGAGAGTGTTGGTAATGTGGGGCGGGATCAAGTGCTTGTGTGGCCAGAAAACGAGCCTGGCGTACATACTCAACGTTGGCCGATACGAGTGCTCCTCCACCGGAAGTAGTAATGATCTTGTTGCCATTAAAAGAGAAAATGGAGATGTCGCCAAAGGTACCTACCTGTCTTCCCTCAAAAGTAGACCCCAATGCTTCGGCCGCATCTTCTATTAAGGGTATCTCATAACGCCTGGCGATGCGCATGATCTCGTTGATCCGGGCGGGCATTCCATAAAGATGTACTACAATAATGGCTTTGGGCTTTTTGCCCAGCCGTATGCGGTCGCAGATAGCGAGTTCCAGGAATTGAGGGCACATGTTCCAGGTAGTATCTTCACTATCTACAAACACTGGCGTAGCGCCCAGGTAAACGATGGGATTGGCAGAAGCAGCAAATGTCATGGACTGGCAGATCACTTCATCACCGGCCTGTACCCCCAATATCACCAGGGCCAGGTGCAGGGCAGCTGTGCCTGAGCTCAGGGCGGCCACTTCTACATCTTCGTGTAAAAACTGCCGGAGGTCCTGTTCAAATCCATTTACATGAGGACCCAGGGGTGCTATCCAGTTGGTAGCAAATGCCTCCTGTACATATGTCAGTTCTTTATCGCCCATATGTGGCGAGGAGAGCCATATCTTCTGATTCATAAAAGCTGTATTTCATCAAATGAAGCAATCAGGTTGGAAGGATATGGTTGGCCGGTAAATGATTGGGGATGGATATGGGTGCCATTGTCTTTGATACAGCAGGTAGTCCAGCCCAGCCGTGCAGGGGCTACAAAGTCTTTGGTGGTATTGTCACCGAAATAATAAAATTCACGATCGGGATATTTGTCCTGGAAGTACCGGTAATTTCTTTCATCGGGCTTTGCAGATCCAAACTCTTCTGAAATGATCACATCGCTGAAATAGTTGTCGAGCCGGAGGGCTTTCAATTTGTTGCGCTGTGTAATGCTTCTGCCATCTGTTATCAGGCCGGCAGGAATGGAAAGGGCAGTCAGGTGATTTAATAGTGCGGCAGCCCCGGTTCGGAGTTTTATATCCGGCATATGCTCCCGGTATGCTTTCAACAGATCATGCATTGTTATCTGTGGTACTGCTTCCTGGTACTGATCAATGATCCATTGGAAAACATTCTCGCCGTTCGTATACCGTTGCCACATGTCTTCGTAAATAGCCACCCGGATCATGGGAGTTAGCCTGTCGGCGATAGCCTTGAATGCTGATTGCAAAAAGGTGATCTCCGGAAACAGGGTATCATCCAGGTCAAACACAAAAAAGCTATTGGGCTTAATTCTTATTCGCATGTACAATTACTTCATCATCGTAGCGGAGCATTAACAATTGATCTTCCCAATCTTCGGTATAGCTGATCTCTTGTCCTTTGAAATATTCTTCAATAAGCCACAAAGGGTAATTAGCGCCCGCATGGTAACTAAGGGGATAGCCACCCCCAAAGCGTGCGTTGATCTCGATGGCGGTCACCTTTCCAGTGGTTTTGTGGAGGAAAAATTGGGCTGTCAGGCAACCTGCAGCACCTTCTATCCAGGCCAGTTTATCCTTCAGGTAAGTAAGTATGCCATTCTTACTGGTAATTCCTTTATTGATCTCGCCTGCACGAACCAGTATCCGCTTGCGGGGCACAATGCATTTTACATGTCCGGTTCTGTCGTAATACATGTCAACGGTGTATTCATCATGGTCCTGCTTACCCAGGTATTCCATAAAAAGCAGGCGATCGTTGTTGAGGTGGTGATCATGCAGATCAGCTTCGGTATGAATAACGTAGGTATCTGCACTCAGGCTCCCATTGTAGGGTTTGATGAACAGGGGGAAGCTTGGATGGTGCTTGTCGATAGATGCAGGAACAGTCATGTTCCTTTGTTCAAAAAATTGATTGATCTTTCTTTTATCGCGGCATTGTTCAATAAATGAAGGTTCAGAAATAATGACATGGATACCCTCTTTGCTGAATAAGGCTTTATGCTGGGCCAGTACCATTAGTTCGGTATCAATGGTAGGTACTACCATTTTAATATCCTGGTTATGGCAAAGGGTGAGCAATTCATCGATGTATCCCGGATCGGTTACTTTCTGTACGCGAAAGCTGGCATCGGCCACCTGGCATGCCGCACTTAATTCCGGACACATATCGGTAGCCAATACTTTATTGCCCGGATACAATTTCCTCAACTCTTTTTTGAAAGCCTTGACAAGTGAAACTCTTTGTCCTGCGGATGTAATAAGAATGTTCATGTATTTTCAGCACCTTTAAAAGCGGGCATCGTAGCATGTCCCTGCTGACTGATGCCCTCTGTTTTAAATACTTTTTTTAGTGTAAGCCCAATGATCCTGCTGTCCAGTTGCCAGGTGAGGTGGTCCACATACCACACATCCAGCTCAAACTTCTGCTCCCAACTGATAGCATTGCGTCCATTTACCTGGGCCCAGCCGGTAATGCCCGGCCTCACTTCATGGCGCCTGTTTTGTTGGGTGGTATACAATGGAAGGTATTCGACCAGCAATGGGCGTGGGCCAATCAGGCTCATATCGCCTTTTATTACGTTGATCAGTTGCGGCAATTCATCCAGGGATGTTTTACGAATGAACTTCCCCAGGGGAGTAAGCCTCACTTCGTCAGGCAGCAACTGGCCGGCTTCATTTTTGCGGTTGTTCATGGTCCTGAATTTTACCAGTAAGAAAACACGTCCATTCCTGCCGGGCCTTCGTTGGAAAAAGAATGGCGATCCTTTATTCGCTCCCCACAACAGGATGGTGATGAGCAAGAATAAGGGGGTGAACAGCAGGAACCCAAGTATGCTCAGGATGCAATCCATGGGGCGTTTTAAATAATTATGATAGGGGGACATGCTTATTCAATTGATCCTGGTATTCGGTTAGCAACAGATCCCAGAAGTGCTTTTGATCGAACCTTTCGGTGATCAGTTGTCTTGCGTGGGTTTTCAAATGACTGTACAATTCTTTATTGGTCATTAATCGTTTCATGGCATCGTGGAGGGCTTCGATATCCTTTACGGGTATCACCAGTCCATTGTGCTCGTGTTCAATGATCTCGTTGCATCCATTGATATTGGTAACGATGGCAGGAACATGAAAACAACCGGCTTGCATGGGCACGTTGGGGAAACCTTCCCTGTAAGAGGGGAAGACCAACACCTGGCTGACCATGAGCCAGGGGCGGATATCCTGCTGAAAATCTGCTTGTATAATAGCCTCATTAGCTGCGATGGTGGCGATTGTAGCAGGGGACAATGGGTCAAGATCGGGCTCATAAGGACCTACCAAAAGCAGTTTTACATTCGCATATTGCTTATTCAGTGCTGTAAAAGCAGTCACCAATTCTTCAATTCCTTTGTCTCTTACGAGCCTTCCGATAAAAACAAAAACAAAGTCACCCTCCTTCAACGATAACTGCCCGCTTAATGTACCGGCAGCTATGGTGAGTGCTTCATTCTTTTGAAAGAAATCGGTATCGATACCATTGCTGCTACCATTGCCCAATACCTGTACTTTTTGGGCGGCACAAAATCCCTTGTCGAGCAGGAAAGAGGCCAGCTTGCCGGAATTGGGATATATCCTGGTGGCGCAGGTATAGGTAAGGCGCTCGGCCCATTCCAGTATTTTTTTCCGGATGCCTCTATTTTCCATCAGGGGTAAACCGGCCACTGTATGCAACCTTATGGGAACACCGGCCAGCCTGGCGGCCATCATGCCCAGCAAACCAGCTTTTGGAGTATGGGTATGTACAATGGCGGGATGCTCTTTTTTGAACAAGCGGTACAATCGCCACAGGGCCTTCAGATCGTTCACGGGGGTGATGGCCCTTGTCATAACCACAGGCGCAGTACGTACGCCCTCTGCTATACGCACCTCTTCCAGTGTGTGGCCCGGTGAAGAAACAGCGAGTACATCAAAGTGAGCAGACATAAACTTCAGCTGTTGCCTGAGTAATACTTTCAATGATATAGGTACGGTAGTGACGCGTACCAGTTTTGCCTTCATGTTGATCTTACAGTTGGTGCGGTACTCATTCCCCACATGGATTGGTAAGCGTAGTATCCCGGGGGAATGAGCATCCGCTGAATTAATTAGAAGTCCGGAAGACCGGAAGTCGGAAAAGTCCGAAAGAAAAACGGCAACACAACTACTGTACTGACTTACCGACTTTCGGACTTTTCGGACTATTCTTAAAACAATTCCAGGTCACCTGTAGAGTAACACCAGTTTTTGGTGTTTAACAAATGAGGGAAATGCTCTTTCATATTCAGGTCTTTTAAAGTAATCACTGGTCCCAGTGGCCGTACGGGCAAGAGGCCCATCCATTTGAAGCAGGACCGGTGGGCACGATACTGCTGGCCAGAGAATGAAATGAAATCTACCTGGTGGCGTTCGCAAAATGGCAGCACCTGTCTTTTTAGGGTGGCATCCAGGTAACTGTTATCGGCCTTCGGATTCAACTTCACAAAATCAACCAACCTCAATTCTTTGGTATAAGCATGCATCTTTATCCGGGTAATGAGTAAAAAGTTTTCCTGGTCGGTAAAATAGTTGTAAGTGAACAAGGGATTGTTGGCATAACGCCAGGATATATACTGTGGCGAAAAAACAGTAGCCAGTTTTTCTGTTTTTTGAACATAAGGATCCAGGCTGCTTAATACATCGTGGGTCCATTTCTGATACGGGGAAGGATCATCCTGCTGCCCGATGTATTTTTCTTTATTAAAGAGCCTGGTGCGGGCCATGGTAAAGGGCTTTAGCAAGGTAAACTTGAGGGGCATTTTACCTTGCATAACCCATCCCATTTTCAGGTAACCGGGACGGCTTTGCAAATTGGGGGTGTTAAACACAAAGAGTACGCCCGCTTGCCGGCAAATCTCCAATTGCTGCAGGGTTAGTTTTTTAAATATGCCTTTGCCCTGGTAATCGGGATGGGTAGCGGTATCTACGGCCCGCACGGCTTTGTAAATTTTATCATTGCGTAACCATTCCCATTGCATAAATGCCCGCAGGCCAATGAGCTTTCCTGCTTCTTCTGCCACCAGCACCCAGGATGGTCCAAATGGGTTCTGCTCATGTTTCCATAACCATAAAGCTTCAGACTTGGGAATGGAAGATTCGCCCAGGGATTGACGCAGCAGATCAATGATCGCCGGTCTGTCTTCCGGGCTAGCAGGTCGCACCAGCATGGTGATGATTGAGGGTTTGCTGACTTTGTCCCAATAGCCTGGAGGCATACTCACCCATATTCCAGCTGCTCATGCCATATTTGCTTTTGCACTTTTGGTATTGCTGCAATAGGATGCGCAGTCCTTCCATATTCTCTTCGGGATGATCGCCAAAATTTTCGGGATGCCACCACAGGTGATAACATTCTTTGTGCATGGCAGCAGTGCGTATCTCCTGGCACAGGCGCCGCAAACGCAATTTGTTGGCAAACCTGTATTTTGATCGCCAGGGACGTAAGAAACGGCTGGCAGGTAATTGCAATGGTTCACCCGGCGTGACAACAATGCTGTTTAGCGGATAGGAAGTCCTGTTGCCTCCTACCTGTATGTAGGCGTCGGCGGTGCGCACCACTTTCCGGAGAAAGCTTGATCCGGTATTGGTAACGGGGCTCCAATACCAACTGACGGGGTTGGATCGTATAGTAGTGATGCCCTGTTCGTAACAGGTTTTCAGATAAGCAGGGTTAAACTGGTTTCTAGGAAAAACCAATGATGTAAGCCTGGTATTAAATAATGCTGCAGCTTTTTGTGCAGCCTGCAGATCGGCTTCAAAAGCCCTGGGTTCCTGTTGTTGCTCCAGGCAATAATAATGGCTGAAGGTATGGGTGGCCAACTCCTGCCCGGGATAATGAAGAATAGATTGTATTTCGTCCGGAGCGAAATGTGCCCAATGGTATTGCTGTGGAAGGGAATGTTGAGCGGCCCATCGGTAGGCTGAATACCTTTCGGTAGTATAATCTGGTTCAATAGCAGGCTTCAGCTGCTCCCACTGATGCTGGTCCCGGGCAAACATGCTGCCTACGGTAGCCCAGGTTACATGTACTTCATGTTCTGCAAAGAGTTGCAACATGCGGGGTATCAGCTTCAGGGTATTGCGGTAGCAGGTTTCTCTTTCCTGCCGATCCCTTTTATCAAATACTCCCCAATGCAATTCGAAATCGAGTGATATGGTAAAGATGCCTTCCATTGATTGCTATGATTGAATGAAATAAAATGCACCACAAGGCGGCTTCGACAGGTTCCTTTAGACGCCTTCGACAAGCTCAGGCTGACATCCGGTAAGGCTTCGACAGGCTCAGCCTGACACTGGCTTAATTAAGCAAGGCCTCTCTTGTAACGACAGGCAGTTGTTTCTTTTCGGGTAGCTTTTTCTTCCTGCTTACTAAAATGCCTTTCTTATAATCCATATAGCAGAGTATGATGAACAGGAAGAAATACATGACCATGCTCTTCTGACGAATGATGATACCCAGGTTGGATAAGGTGCCGGATAAGGCCACAGAGGTAGCCAGGAAAACCACGGCACTGGTTTTAACAAGGGCCGGACTCTTTCCCATAAACCCTATAAAGCCTCCGCTGAATAATTTAGCAGCCAGCCATAAATAAAACAGGTTTTCAAACGAAACTATAATACCAATGGGGCCAGGTGCATCTATAAAAAGGGGACGGAACCAAAATGTAAACAGTTTCAAAGGCAGGGGATAACCGGAAATATCGATGCCGGAGCCTGCTTTGGCCAATTCTACGGAACGGTGACTGGAAAGCTGGTCAAAGCTTTCAAACAGGTTTTCGCTATCCAGGTTGGCAAAGGCCATCACATCATCGTACAAAAAGAAAACGGCCACACCCACACCCGCAAATACCATGAGTTTTTGGTAGAGGGGTACTTTTTCGCGGGCGGTTACCAGGCCGGCCAGGATACCCATGCCCATCAGGAAAAATACGTGGGGTCTTACATGGTACACAATGAGCAGCCCAATGAGCAGGGCGATTTTCCGGCTCTTCAAACGGCTCAGGCCATACATGCTCATGCCAAGACCCAGAAATATGATAGATCCTTTACCCAGGGAAGCTGTCCAGTAATGCATATTGGGCAGAAATACGATCAGGGCGATCAGTTCTATTCCTTTTAGTGAATGTTTGAATCGAATGTTTTCTTTGAAGGTTATATAGAAGAAAACAAATCCCCAATAACCCATCCAGGCAAACAACGTCATCATCATTTCATAAGAAAAGCCGAGGTAATTGACGAAGGGCCAGGCTACAAAATCTATAAAAGGGGTGCCTGTGCCATACGCTTCCAGCCAATTTTCATAACCTGATTCAGCGCGATTATAATAGGCTACAGAATCTGACGCAGAAGACTGTACATACACGTAGTAAATAAGCGCAAAGAGGATATGGTACCAATACAGGTTTTTGATCATACCGGATTGGAACCACGCAAAGCGGGCTTTCATTACCTGCAGTAACGGCAGGGTAATAGCAAAGAGCACGATCACGAGGAATAAAGCGCCTATCACGATTAATATTCTTTATGGAGTAAGTTATCGTAAATCTTTTCCAGGTGGGTGACCATCTTCTGCATACTAAAATGATGGATCACGGTTTCGCGGGCAGCCTGTTTCATGGCCACCACCTGATCACGGTAAGGCAGGATGGCTGCAAGGCGGTCAGCCAGTTGAAGTGGACTATTAACAGGAACTAGTATACCGTTTACGTTGTCCTTTATCACTTCGGGTATACCTCCAGCATCGGTGCAGGCGGGCATACAACCCATGCTCATGGCTTCCAGCAAAGCAATGGGTAGTCCTTCAAATTCAGAGCTCATCATAAAAATGTCCATAGCCTTTAACCAGGGTTTTATATCGGTTTGTAACCCCGCGAAGTAAACACAGGACTTCATGTTCAAGGTTCTTGCTTTTTGGTGCATCTCATCTCTTAGCCCGCCATCTCCCGCAATGATGAAATAAGTATCCGGGTGTCTGGCATGTAATAGGTTGGCTATTTCAAGCCATGCGCCCAGGCGTTTTTGTGGCCTGAATACACAGGCGATGCCAATGACTGTTACATGGGCAGGAATGTTCAGCTCTTTGCGTATATCTCTTTCAATGGGCTGGCGTACGGAGAATTTATCGGTATCAATCCCATTCTGCACCACTTGTATACCGGGCTTTGCCTTGCGGTAATGTGTTTTGATGGACCTGGCCACTTCACCAGACACAGCAATCACTTGCTGCTGACTGGGAAAACTCAATTTATTCATATAATAGGTAAGCCGGTGGTAGCGCTCCCATTTGTTGTGCTCGGTATACACCACGGGAATGCCGGTAAGGCGTCCTACCAATCGGCCTACGATACCTGCCCAGGGAAGGTGGCAATGGATGAGTTGAATATTGTGGGCTTTCACATAGGCCACGATCCTTCTTACTTTCAATACAATCTCTACATTATTCTTCGCCGGGAAACAAACTACGGTGCCACCAGCCTGTTCTATTTCTCTGACCACCTGGTTTTTCCAGGGAAGGAAATAGAGGTAATGAAAATCATACTTCTCTTTGTTGTGCTTGCCCAACGATTCGGGCAGCAGTAGTTCGGCGCCACCACGTCCTAATGATTTAATAATGTGGAGCACGGGTATAGCAATATCGCCGGCAGGGTATTTTTTACGTGTAAAAACGGTGCTGGTAGTATTCATTGTTGTAATTGGCCTATATCATTTTTTGTATGTGGTAAACTTCTTTCCAATGCCTTACTACTGATTCGTATACATTAATAAATCTGCGGGCAATCCATTTATTCAGGTAGGCGGATACTACGAGGTGGTAGGCATTCTGTACCAATAAACTTTCTTCTTCCCTGTTTTCGATCACGTCGCAGATAGCATGTACAAAAGCAGTTTCATCGCCTTTGCGCACGAGGTGGCCGGTATCGTTGTTGATCAATACCTCGCCCACCCCTCCTACATCATAGGCCACTACAGGTATTTTGCAATAAAATGCTTCCAGTATAACGCCCGGTAATCCTTCTATGATACTGGGCAACAGCAACACATCGGCCTCTGCAATGAATGGCAACACTTCTTTCTGTATTCCCAAAAACCTGATGCCGGAACTCAGGCCCTTTTGCTTTACAATCTCTTCGATATCTTTTCTTAAAGGGCCATCGCCTACCAGGTGGAGCCTTGCGTGGGGATAGATGGCCTGCAGTTCCTGGTAAATAGCAATGAGGCGGATATGATTTTTTTCATAGGTAAAGCCTCCCACATGTACCAGGATGGGGACCAGGCCGTGACCATTCTGTTGGGCGAGGTCTGCCTTCCTCCTTACGGGAGCTTCTTCGATGCCAATGGGAACGATCACGATCCTGTTCCTGCATTTGGGAAACAACTGAGCAAAATCGGTGGCGGATGTTTTACTGACGGAAACTATTTTATCGGTGTACCGGAACAGAAAGCGGTTCCATATTTTGGCGGGCCAGGTCTTTATGTATAAACTGATGGTGCTGGCATTCCTGAAAATAATTGGTTGTTTCCAGCGAAAGATCAGTTTGGAGAACACGGCATACTTTAATGTATCACCGGCATTGGCCTGTATAAGATCGGGCTTCTCCTGTTTAATGATCCTGGCCAGTTTGCGCCAGGCTGTTATGTTCCATAGGCGATGACCGGGTTTACCACCCAGGTTAATTGTTTTACCATCAAATGGTAATTGCACGGTGCCCGGAAATAAAGACACCAGGATGACCTTATGTCCATTCCGGTGGGTGTGGCTGGCCAACTGGGCTGCAAAGATCTCTGCGCCCCTCATTTGGGGCTTTTGGACAAGGTGGAGGATGGTCATAGGTTTTCAGCAATCATCTTCTGTAAACAGGTTTCCAGTTTAGCAGCAATTCCTTCCAGTTCGAAATGCTGTATAGCATATTCATGGGCTTTAACGGCCAGTTCATTGGCCAGTGGCCTGTTGCCGGCATACCAAAGCATCGCATTGGCGATGGCAGCTACGGAGCCTCTTGTGAAGAGATAGCCGGTGGCAAGGTGTTGGAGTACTTCTGTATTGGCAGGAATATCGCTGGCGAGCACGGGCAATCCCGACATCATCGCTTCCACCACGGCACCACTGAATCCTTCGCTGTAAGAAGGAAACACAAAGCAATCGTAAGCCTGTATAAGACGGGGTATATCCTTTCTATTGCCCAGCAAGATTACCTTGTTGTCCAAGCCTTGTTTTTTGATTAGTGCAGATAAGGATTCCCTTTCCGGTCCTTCTCCGGCAATATGAAGAATAGCATACGGGTGAACCTTGAGAAAGGTTTGGAAGGCCAGGATGAGATCACGCTGGCCTTTCACGGACACCAGTCTTCCTATGTTCAGGAAACGGACCGGTTTTCCCGGAAAGAAGGTACGCGGCAGGAATGTAAACTGTTGGCTATCCCTTCCCCGGTTAATGACCTCAATTTTTTCTGGTGGGAGCCCCAACTGAATAGCATTCGATTTCTTTATGGCTTCTGAATTGGCGATAAAGCCTTTACAAAATCTGCTTGTTACCTTGTTGAGGAACTTAAACAAGGTGACACCCAACCTGGCTTTATGTGATAATGACTGGTTGTAGGCCTTACCGTAGAGATCGCTCACAAAAGTGCCCATAACAGGTATATGGCTTACGCGGCCTACTATGCGGGTCACTATTTCAGAGCGGGTGAGGCAGGCTACCATCAGGCCGGGTTTTTCTATATTGACGATGGTTTTCAATTTTCTGCAGGCGGTAAGCAATCCGTACTTTTTTTTCAGGCCAATAGAATAGACCTCTATGCCTGCATCGATAAAACGCTGCTTCAGGGTGTCGCCGGCATAAATATGACATACCACGGGCTGGATGTTGTGCATGCGGGTAACGATGTCCAGCAGGCTTTGTTCGGACCCACCCACCTGGAGGGTGTCGATCACAAACAGTACTTTGCTGGTAGTACCGGTTCCATGAACAGGCATTTGCCTGTCAGGTTGTTTGTTTTCCTGCCTGGAGGTTATAAGTTCTTCCAATGGTGATGGTTTCCTGTTCTGCATACGGTGGCTGTCCTTCTTTATCAAAAATGATGGTAATGTTTTCACCTCTGAACGACATGGTGTATTCCATCCGGCTAATGGCCCTGAAGAAGGCTGCGGCACATCCGGGCCGGAACCAATCATGGACTTCTATTACAATACACCCCACTTTAGGAAGCCAGGATGCATAGTTGCCTGAAAAGAGTTCTTTCTCGGACCCTTCTATGTCTATTTTTAAGAGATCGATTTTTAGTAGCTGGTGTTTTTCTATGATATCATTGATGGTAACAGAGCGTATGACTGCTCTTTCATCGGGGTCTTCTTCCTTTACCAGATAGCTGTATTCTCCTCCCCCGCTATCGAATACGCCCAGTGTTCTATTGCTGTTCCAGATGGCATTGTTCATGCAATAAATATCTGGCAGGCCGGCAATATTCTTTAGCATCAGGTCGTAGTTCTCCTTTTCAGGTTCCACAGCAATAATGCGTGCATGGGGGTATTTTTCTTTGAAGTATAGAACGGACAGGCCAATATTGGCGCCGAGGTCCACGATGACCTCCACCTTTTCTGTTTTTAAAGGTTTTATGCTGTACTGTTCGAAGACAAGTACCTGGCGGAAGACACAAAAATCGGTAGAGCCCTTCCGCATGTGTACCTGACGGCCCTTCCATTTTACTTTGTACTCTTCAGCTGCTGCAAAAATGGTAATGAAGAACAGCAACGCCTTGATGAGCCCGATCCTGTAAACAAACCGCAGGGTGCTTACAGCATGTTTGTTGAATTTCTTTCCTTTCACTGTTTAAGTTTTTAATTTCGGGTAGATGGTACCGGGTATAGTCGGTTCATGTAAGGTTCATTGTTTTACGGGCGTAAACTTCAAAGTATGGGGGTCCAGTGTTTTTCCCCCAATACCCCTGATGCCATGCCAAATGCCCATCAGTCTGAATTTCACCCGCTGAAACCTGTCGGGCGCGAATACAGCGGCGGCGGTGATCAATTTCACCTGCAAGAAAACATAGCCCATCAAGTTCACCAGGGAGAAATATTTCTTTATGATGAGCAGGTGGTTGCGGGAAGAATAATAGCCTCTCCACAAAGTAGCTCTTGTAAACCTGCCTTGCCCTCCCAGGTAGAGCCGGTTATCTGTACCGCTTTGCAGTACACCTATCCGGAAGCCATGCTTCGTTAGCCGCATACAGTATTCATGGTCATCGCACATCATGAAAAACTTTTCATCTACTACTCCTGCCTTCCGGATCGCTGCGGTTTTTATAAGTGCGCCGTCTATGAGTGCATAATCGGCGGCCTGCAATTTACTGGCGGGGTCCAGTGGCCGCTTCTTGCCAAAGCGGATATGTGCACCGTGAAGGCCCAGCAGATCAAATGGGGAGCTCTTGATGTTATCGATCAGTTCCCGGAGGGCATCTTTATCATAAAAAGTATCGTCATCAAGTATCCAGAAGTAATCATAGTCTGCCAGTGTAAGTCCCAATTTCATAGCGCTGGCAATGGCGCCGGCACTCCCTGTGTTGGTATCGAGATAAAGACAGCCAATACCGGGCTGGTCCTTCAGGGTGGTCAGGAACTCTCTGGTGCCATCGGTACTGTTGTTGTCTACAATGAGTATCATAGCAGGCTTAACGGTCTGGTCCAGGATATGGGCCAGGGCTGTTTTCAATGTTTCCAGCCGGTTCCAGGTAACGATTACAGCACAAACATGTTCAGACATACGGTATTATTTACAAAAAAGCATATTTGAGTACTCTCATATAATTGATCCATCGAACGGGGTTGTGCCGGATAGCTTTGAATAAATACTTTACGGACTCATTGCGTTGTTTGAGCTTATAACTTGAATAAGCGATGGTAGAGTAGATATTGGCTATTTCTTTCCTGTCATTTTCGTAGATAAAACCATAATGTTTTTTTATGAACTGGATGCCGCCCTCTCTTCTTCTTTTCCAGTTGGTCCTGATGCGTTCCCCGTCATGTACATTGATCTGTACCAGGTATTCATTGACCACTACGGCTTTGAGTGGAGAATTGCGTAACCAGGAAAGGAGGCGATATCCCAGGTCTGTTTGAATGTTGGATCGAAGTGTGGCATCGTATCCCTGGATATCGTTGAAAATTAGCCGCCTGATGAACAGGGAACCACAGGTGAACTTGAGGTAGATTGTTTTACCGAAGAACCTGAATTCGTTCATGCCTTCCCGGATCATCGAACCATCGGGATATTTTCGCATGGCACCCACACAAAGGATACCGGTGTCATCTTTTATATGGTCCTGTACTGTTTGTAACCAGTTGGGGTAAGCCTCGTCATCGCTGTCGAGGAAAGTAATGAAATCGCCGGTTGCGTGTACGGCTCCTGCATTCAGGCTATCGGCCTGGCCGGAATTGTGCTTTTTAACATACTTTATTCTTGGGTCGGCCAGGAAAGGTTGTATGGCCTCTCCGGTATTATCGGTCGAGCCATCATCGACCAGGATCAGCTCCCAGTCTTTATAAGTTTGGTTGAGGATGCTTTGAATGGTGGTTTGTACCAGGACTGCCCTGTTGTAGGTAGGTGTGATAATGGTGATCATCATAAAGTGGTTTCCAGGTGAATTAACATTTTAAGCGATTATGATCTTAAAGGAGTTGATGGGTTCGTATCGCTTCAGGAAATACTTTATGTACAGTACTTTTCTATTAAAGATCTCTCTGTTGATCTCTTTTTTCTGGTCTTTGGCAAACAGGGAGCATTGGCTCATTAATTTCCTGGTTTCTATGGCCTGGGTAAACTGGTCTACGACAGATTTGGGACTGTATACGCCGCCGCTGTGTTTCCGGTACATAGCACCGAGGAAGCCCAGATCAGCGGCTTTTCCATATCCGGACAGCAGGCCAAATAAAAATGTATCGCCGCTTTTTGCCTTGAACATTTCAGGGGGGATTGCCTCAAAACATTTCCGGAATACGACGGACAAAGTAGGAATACTGATGTGGAAGATATCCTTCCTGTTGTATTTTATTACTTTGGTGGAAGCTTCCTGGCCATTGATAAACTGATCGTTTTCATCTACGCTTCCTACGCGGTGAAAACTCAAAATGTATTCTGGATTGGCCTCTAAGAAATCGACCTGCTTTTGCAACTTATCGGAATCGGTCCAGTAATCGTCGCCTTCACAAATGGCAATGTACTTTCCCTTTAACAAGGGATAACAGAATTCATAGCCATTTCTGGCTCCTCCTACATTGGTGGCGTGGTATACAGGTTTTATAATCCCTGGGTACCTGGCCTCGAATTCCTCTACAATTTTTCTGGTATGATCGGTAGAACAATCTTCTCCTACAACTACTTCAAAAGGGAATGTTGTTTTTTGCATGACAACGCCTTCCAGGCATTGCCGGATGTACTTCTCGTGGTTGTAGGTAATAATACAAACGGAAACTAGTGGTAAGCTCATGGAACGAATTTTTATACCTATTTTTCATGGTTTGATCAGAGCTGGTCAATCTCATTACTGGCGTTGCTCAAATGCTCGTGGTGTTCATACATGCTGCGGGTGAAGGTCATTTTCTCCAGCATCATTTCTTTATTGGTATCGTAGTATTCGGACTCTTTTTTGAACCCGGCCATTTTACCGAGGACGATAGCGGCGGCATTTTTAGAATTTATCTGCACGTAGATCGCATCCAGCATGAGGTCATTGAACCCATAATCGAAGATCATACAGATGGCTTCATAGGCTCTCTTTTTGCCCCAGTACTCCATTTCTCCGATGAATACGTGCATTTGGGCCTCATTGTCCTGGATATCTGTCAAGAAAATATTGCCAATGTATTTATTATCTCCCTGCAGGCAAATGGCAAACCGTCGTTCATTCTCCCGTTTAAGTACATCATAAAGCCAGGCTGTTTCCATTTCGGGCGTAATGTATTGATCGGGCCTCGATCCTGTAAACCGCCAAATCCTGGGGTTGTTGCGCCATTGGTAGGATATCAGGGCGTCCTGCACTACGAGGGGCCTGATATAAACTGAAGGATTCATTGTAGTTGTTTTATCAGCCTTACCATCCTTTCCATATCTCCCAGGTTGTATCGATGATCAATAGGAAGTGGTAATAAGCGGGCGGTTAATAATTTTTCAATCTCAAAACCAGTATGTCTTCTATTCTTTATGTCTGTCCAGAATGTTGGAATAAAGACATCGTGATCATTAAATAATTGCCGGTTGGGAGGCTTGTTCAGCAGCACGGGGTAAACCATGGGCACGCATTCATCGCAGGGTTCCGGCGGAAACAAGTGCTGCTCGGTGAAAACGGTATCGAGGTAGTTGTAATTGGCGTATCGTTTATCAATTACATCTTCGTAATCAATATGAGAAAGCAGGTATTCGCTCAATTTGGACATGCGGGCAATTTCGGTACCGCAGAGTACCTCATTTTCCAGGAAGGCCAGGTATCCTTCCCTGGTGTGCCCGTTGAACCGGCTGATCAGGTGTGATACGGTGTACTGTTCATTTTTTGCAGCCGGGAGATCTGCATGAAAATGTTTGGGGGTATACAAATAAGATCCATCGGGCACCCCAAAGTATTTGCGGCAGGAATTGAAGAACCAGGACTTTCCATTTCCCCTCATAAAAAATGCCTGGGTGCAATCCACAATTAGTTTTTCTCCATATTTCTCGGAGAGGGTGCTGATAAATTCCCGCTTCACATCAAAATAATTGATGTACAGGAAGTATTCGTTTTCGCTCAGTTCAGGCAGTTCATCGGGCTCCAGTAAATGATTGATCTCGTAAAACAAGTAATTGGTGTGGGATGCTTCAAAGGAATCCAGCAAGCCATTGCAGGTATAAAATGGAATGTATACCATAGAAGGCTTCATGAGCTGCAGGATATAATGCAGGGACGAACGGCCACTTTTGAAGGTATAAGGGGTAGTATGCCATTTAAATTCTCCCTGGGTCAGTTCCAATCCATAATATCCGCCTATTGGATTCATAGCAATTCGTATTCGTTCAGCATGTCGGCAATTTCAGCAGGATGGTTGAACATCATCACATCAATAATAGAAAGCCCGGGCAGGAAACCATTGTTGCTATACTGGTTGTATTCTTTGAGTTGGGGCTTTACGAAATGGAGGTGAATATTACTTTGTGCAAATCGCTCCTTATCGTATAAGGTTGTTCCACCCGGAGGATTATAATAGGCTGAGGCGCCCAGTTGTTCACCTATCTTCAAAGCCCAATCGCCTGTTTCCTGTATACCGGAATAATCAAGGTTCAGCGCTGATGATACTTCCATGTTAAAAGGGATGCCGATATACTCACAAACGGCCTGCATACAACGGCCATTTAATTGGGTGATATTTGTTTCTTCGGTTGACAGGCTATGGCAGATTAATTGCCTCACGCTATCATAATAGGGTGCTTTTTTCCTGTAATATTCAATTTGATTGAGTATGGTCTTTTTCCAGTGTGTGCCTTCCACGGCTTTGATGTGCTTAATGGTCTCCTGGCTTTTGTGTTTCGCTACCGGCACTATCACATATTGGAAACCTTCTCCTTGTTTGAGTATCCTGTTGCGGTTGATCCATCCATGCCGGATGTATTGTACGTCATCACACAAAATAAAACGGTCAACGGCATTAATCAACTGGAACTGTCCTATATAAGGAAAGAAGTAGGGTTGCATGATGGCTATCTTCATCACTCAATAATTCTGTGCCCGGTATAATATTCTTATTACAAAGTTTACCTCCTCGGACGTTAGTTTATGGTGCATTGGCAAACACATGATCCGTTTTGAAACGCAAAGGCTTATCGGGCACTCGTATTTGTCAACAAAGTTTAAGGTATGCAGGGAAGGAAAGAAATATCTCCTGGGGAATATCAGATTGGCGTTGAGGTATAGTTCTATCTTCCTGATCTGCTCTTCGGTTGGAAGCAGGATGGGCAAGTAGGCATAATTGTAAGCGGTGTTCTTTTGGATCACCTGGCATTGCTTATCCAGCCGCTCAAGGTTTTCTACATAATACAAATACAATTCCTTTCTCTTGGCCAATATTTCATCGGCATATTTGAGGTTGGCCAGTCCCATGGCGGCATGGAATTCAGAATTCTTACCATTGATGCCTACACAGGCGAAGTTCTCTGGTCCGTCGAAACCAAAATTCCTCATGTAGGCCATCTTCTTAAGCAATTCGGGATCCTGTGTGAAGACAGCGCCGCCTTCTACGGTGTGGAATATTTTGGTGGCGTGAAAGCTGGTAGTACTGATATCACCGTATGAATAGACGGAGCGGCCATGGTACTTTGTTCCAAAACAATGGGAAGCATCGTAGATGACCTTGAGGTTGTGCTTTTTGGCAATCTCATCGATGGCCAGTATATCGCAGGGATTACCAAACACGTGGGTAGCCAATATAGCGGAGGTTTCGGGGGTAATGGCTTCTTCGATCTTTTCTGCATCAATATTGAGTGTATCGGGATTGATGTCTACAAAAACAGGTTTGCAGTTTTCCCACATGGCGCTGCTGGTGGTGGCAATAAAAGAGAAGGGGGTAGTAATGATCTGTCCCTTCAGTTCAAGGGCCCTGATGGCCAGTTGCAGTGCAATGGTACCGTTGGCCACATACAACATGTGGGGCACTTCGAGGTATACTTTCAGTCTGAGTTCAAATTCATTAACAAGGGGGCCATTATTGGTAAGCCACTGGCGCTGCCAAATATCCCTGATGTAGGACTCGTATTCCTCTACCGGCGGTAAAAATGGTTTCGTAACGGGTATCATGTGGTAAGTATTAAAATGCCTGGAGGGACACTAGTTTTTTGAAACGGGAAGATTTGTAGATCATTTCTTCAAACGTACCGGAGGCAGAAACTTTGCCCTGCTCGATCAGGTAGATGGTATCTGCGCGCTTGATGGTTGACAAGCGATGGGCAATGAGTACCATGGTAAAATTGCCGTATAATTTCTCAATGTTCTCCTGGATAATTCTTTCTGTTTCGGAATCGAGGGCAGAAGTGGCTTCATCGAAGATCAGTATTTCGGTGTTCTTAAATAATTCGCGGGCTATGGAGATGCGCTGCTTCTGGCCACCGGATATCAGGATACCATTGTCGCCCAACCGGGACTGTTCCTGCCCGGGCTGTGCCCGTACAAATTCTTTCAAAGAGGCCATTTCGACTACTTCTTCAAATCGTTGGATGTTTTCGGGAGTAGGGTCGGCCCAGAAAGTGATGTTGTTAAAAATAGTATCGTTGAAGATCACGGATTCCTGGGAGATGTAACCAATCCGGTCTCTGTAGCTATCCAGATCGATGTCCTGCAGGGGCAGGTCGTCTATCAATAATTCTCCACGGGCAGGCATGATCAAGCCTGCAATCATATTGGCAATGGTCGTTTTGCCTGCACCGCTCTCACCTACCAGGGCTACTGTATTTTTTTTGGGGATGACAATGTTGATGCCATCCAGCACAGGTTTATGATCATAATAGAAAGCTACGTCGCGCAAGGTGATCTGCTTCCTGATGGCCACAAATGGGGTGGATCCTTTCACTTCCTGCAAGGACCCCATTTCCTCCAGCATGGAAGCAACAGAGTCCATACCGCCGATATTCTCAATAAATCCCTGCCAATGGTTTTGTACTGTTACCAGGAAACTCAATGCCCGGTAAAAAAGCAGCAAACTCAAAATGATGGTGCTTAAGCTGGCGCCCATCCAGTTCAGCTGCAGCAGGATCACCAGGGTAACGACTACAATGATCATGGGTTCTTTTACACTGGTAGTAATGGCATTCATGTTGCCAATCTTGCGGTTGAGGTGCTCGGCATCTTTGATCACATGTTTCAGCTTACGGGCGTACCGGCTGAAGGTATTGGTAGATTTCAGGTATTTGAAATACAAAGTGGTTTGGGTAAGGAAGCCATTAAAATCACTGCCCTTTTTGGACAGCTCTACGGACGCCCTTTTGGTGGCTTTGTATATTTTCCGGTATATGAGGTTGGATAAAGCGGCGCCAATGCCTACCAGGAAAGCAAACTGATAATTGGCCAGGAAAGCAAGGGCCATATAGGTAGCCAGCATCACGAAGGCCTGGGAAGCATCAAAATAGAACTTCATGGTCTGGAACAGTCTTTGTACTTCTACGGTTAAGGTGTTCTGTATCTTACCGGCATCCATTTTTGAGAAGGCTGTATAAGATAATGACTGCAGGTTATTGACCAGGCTAAAGCGGATTTTTTTGATGAACAACTGCCTTAGCTGGGCATAATAACTGAGCTGTGTAAACCGCATCACACCTTTCAGGGCAAAGAGGATGACCAATGCCATTAAAATGGTGGTTACGGTAAGACTTAATCCAAGCCACCGGATAAAATCTGTAAAGTAATGGAGTTGCCCCAATGATTGTTGTCCTGCTGTGCTGCCGCTATCGGATACGGCCTGCAACAAGGGGATAAACATGGCCAGTCCAATACCATCGAGGCAACTGATCAGTATGCTTAAGGCCAGGAATACCAACAACCTGTTGCCTACGACCTGGTAATAGAAGTTGAAATAGCCCCAAAAGCTATTCTTGTATTTTAGTTTCACAAGCTGAATTAAGATGTTATGACAGGGGTTATGAAGGGTTGATCCGGTGTCAGAAGCTGAGGTAAAAAAGTATCAACCGGAAACAACTCATGATCTGTTTTCGCTTTAGAAATATCTTGATGTAAAGAATTTCCCTCCGGCGTAATTCGCGCCTGATCTCCTTTTTTTGTTCTTTTTTAAAATAAGGAGAACGCTTCATCAGTTTCCTGGTATAAATAGCCTGCTTGTATTTATCCAGGGCGGTCAGGCTGTTGTACAAACCTCCCTCATGCTTCCGGTAACATCCGCCTACAAAGCCCAACCGGGCGCCATCACCAAAACCGGAAAGCATACCAACAATAAATGCGTCGGTGCTCTTGACCTTATAGAACTCATTGGGGAAAAACTGCAGGCAATTCCTGAAAACAAGGGACAGTGTAGGAACGAAAATGTGAAAGAAGTCATTCCCCTTATAGAAGACGGTCTTACCATCTGCAGGCTGCTCTTCTATTAATACGCCATCCTGGTCGACGGTATTGATGGGATGAAAACACATCACGCAGTTGGGATTGTTTTCCAAAAATTCCACCTGCTGTTGTAATTTGGCCGGATCGATCCAGTAATCGTCTCCTTCGCAAAGAGCGATGTATTTACCGGTACAGGCGCCAATGGTCCTGGACAGGTTGTGGTTCTGCCCATAGTTCCTATCGGAAGGCAGCAACTTAATTTTATGGCTATATTTTTCCGCCATTTCTTCACAAACCAACCTGGTGAGATCACCTGAATGATCTTCGCCGATCACAAGTTGGACAGCAAATGTTGTTTGCTGCATCATCACCCCCTCAATAGCCTGTTGAATATACCGCTCATGGCGGTATGTACTCATACAAATACTGACTATGGGTTTCATTCTACCGGGGTCATTGCTTTTTTGGGGTTATCGCTTTTTATTTATGACCAGATAAGGTTTTAGGTGAAATTGTCAGGCTGCGTTTATCGAAGCCGCCTTCGACAGGCTCGGGGTGACAGCCGACAACTCCTGGCGGCTTCAGGCAATTTTCAGGTTACTGCGCACTTTGTTTTTCTTTTTCTTCATTTTATCCATATCGCTGTATCCATAACCATATCCATGCACATTGTTGAATCCTTCACCGGGCTTGATGCCATTGATGATCAAGGCAGGACGGGGCAGTTTTTGGTCTTCGTACAGGCGATTCATGCGTACCAGGGATGACCGCAAAGAGAATTTATGCCGTATGACGAAGAAAGAAGAATCAGCCCATTTTCCGAGTGATAAGGCATCTGATACTGCCTCTATAGGTGGCGTGTCCAACACAATAAAATCAAAATGCTGCCGTAGGTAATCAAACAGCAATTGCATCCGGTTGCTTAATATGATCTCACCGGGATTGGCTGGCAAGGGGATGCCGGAACTAATAAAGAACAGGTTTTCCGATTGTCCTACTGGTTGTATGATGGCTGGCAGCTCGGTTTCACCGGCCAGGTAATTGGCCATGCCAGTGGTTCCGTCGGCGCCCACATGAGCAGCCAGGCAAGGATTGCGGAGATCGAACTCTATCAATACGGTTTTCTTGTTGGTAATGGCCAGGGTATTGGCCAGGTTGAGGCTAATAAAACTTTTGCCTTCTCCGCTAATGCCGGAGGTGATCAATAGCACTTTATTGGGGGTACCCTGGCTCAGGTAAGAAATATTGGTACGCAGGGTTCTGAACTGCTCTGCCACGGGGGATACGTTATCGGCTTTCATGACCATCTCTTCATTCATCTTTCCCACGTAGGCTATTTCACCGGCAATGGGCAATGTAGTAGCCTTGTAGATCTCGGCGGGGGTTTCAATCCTTTTATTCAGGAGAAACCTGATCATAATGACAGCAGCCGGGATGAGCAAGCCTGCTAAAAAAGCGGCAGCATAGATGAGGGAGGGCTTGGGGTCCTGCAAGCCGTTGACCTTCCAGTCAACAATGCGGGAACCCAATATGCCGGAAGAAGCAAATTCGATGTTCTTATCTTCCTTTTTCTGTAAGAGAAAGACATACAGGGATTGTTTGATATTCAACAAGCGGTTTACCTGTATATAATCTTTTTCTTTTTCGGGCAGGCTTACAAAGCGGCCGGAGGTGCTGCGCTCCTGGTTGGAGAGGAAATTATTGCTGGTTGCCAGTTCCTGCCGCAGGCTGGTAATCCGGTTGAAGATGTTGCCTTTTGTATTTTCCAGTTTGGCGTTGATAGGAGGCAAACGAAGGTCGAGCGGGGCGCCTTGTTCCAGTATGGTGGTTTTCTGAGAAACCAGGTCATTGTATTTGCCTACCAGGTTGGCCAGGTCTACATCCTGTAATCCCGGCACGTTGATCCTTTCTTCCTTTCCATTACCGGCATTAATATTGGTCTCAATCATCTTCAACAGGTTTTCCCTGTATTCGTTCTCGCTCTTTTTGGAGTCGATGGTGGTGAGGCTGCTAAGTAATTGGTTGGCGGAAGAAGAGACGTCGTTTATCTTATTGCTGGCCTTAAAATTCCTGACATAATTTTCCTGGGTATTCAATTCTTCATTTACGGTTAAGAGGCGGTTATCCAGGAATTCCATTTCAGAACGGAGTGCCTTGTTCTTAAAGACATAGTTGGCCAGGTCGTATTTATAGATCAACACATTGACGATCTGTTGGGCGCGCTGGGGAATTTCATCGCGCATGATCACCTGCAACATACCCATGCCTCCTTTAGGCACCTGGGATACGGTGAGTCTGCCCAGGTAATTGGTAATAGCATTTTGCCTGTTCAGAAACCTTATCTGCCAGGTTTTATTCTGCTTAACATCGGGGGAATTATTCAAGCGGACCAGCAGGGTATCTCCTTCTATGATCAATGGCTGGCCATACAGTCCTTTGGACCTTCTTTTTTCAACCTGCAATGTATAGGATTGCTCTTCCAGTGTGAGGTTATAAAAGGGACTTTGCTTTTTATTGTCTTTCTTCTTTATGGTTACTGCAAAAGGAAGCTGGTCAAGGGCAACAGGTTTATTTTGTATCCTGCCTTTGGTGGTCACTTCTATGTCCAGCTTTAATGAATCGACCACCTCTCCTATCAGGGAGGCAGATTGGAGTTTAAAGATCTCTCCATTGATATCCGGATAGTTCCTGGCACTGGCGTTGCCGGTAGAAGAAAAAGGGGACCCTCCTAATATAGTAGCGGCGTCGTTGGGCGGCTGTACCTGTATGAAAGCTGCCACCTGGTAAAGTGGCACTACAAAACGCAGGTAAGCGTAAGCCGCTCCCACAAAGACAATAACAGCAAGGATAAACCAGAGGTAGTTCTTTACTATTTTGGAAAGAAAGCGCTTTATATCAAAGCTGCTGCTCGTTTCGTTTCCATCCACAAATGTCTGTTCCATGACTATCTTTTTAGCTATTTAGTAAGGGTGAAGCCTAATGTAACAATGCTCACCACCAATGTAACAATGGATGCGACCAGGCCAAAGTCTTCTCTGAATACAGAGCTGCGCCTGGTTTGTACATAGATCACATCATTGGGTTTCATCTGGAAGAGCTGCTGGTTGTATAAGAGGCTTTTATTGGTAAGGTCTAATTTGGTAACGGACCGTTCTCCATTATAATCGCGGTATACATGAATATTGTACTTTTTTGCGCTATTGGGAAGATCTCCGGCTGATGCCAGGGCTTCAAACACGGTGGTCTTTGCGCCGGTAAGGTTGAAAGTTCCGGGAGACCGCACTTCGCCCAGCACGGTAATATTGAAAGAGTTGAATTTGACATCTACTATGGGCTCTTTGAGGTAAGGGCTTACCAGGGTGGTGAGCCTGGTCTTCAACTGGCGGGATGTCATACCCTTTACTTCCATTTTACCGATTACCGGTATTTCAATGGCGCCGAGCAGGTCGACGGTATACCCCTGTGCAGGGGGAGCCCCCGATGATTTCGACCCTCCGCCGGGGGTCATGGCCATACTGGTTTGTTTATTGAAAGGTGTTACGGCGTCCTGGTCTTTGGCGTTGAATTGAATGTCCAGCACATCGCCTTTATCAATGACCCTTTCTTCTTCTATTACTTTGGGCAAATGAACCACGGTTGAGTCGGGCAGGTCATTGAAATAATTCAATTTCCGGGAGGGAGTGCAGGAAACTATAGTTATTACCAGCAACAAAAACAGGATAACAGGCAGTGGTATGGCAGCCAAACTATCTCTTTTCATGGGGATCAATATTTATTTGAACAGAATACAATTTGCTTTTTTATACCAGTCCACGGCTATCTCCAATCCTTTCCGCACTTTGATGGCAGGCTGATAGCCGATCAATTGCCGGGCTTTACTGATATCGGCCAGGCTGTGTTTCACATCGCCTTTTCTTTCATTTTTGTATACGGGCAGAAGCTCTGTATCGAGGATGGAACAAATATGTTCCCATAATTCATTTAAGGTGGTAGCTTCTCCTACGGCGATATTTACGACTTCATGCTGCAGCAGCTCAGCTGTGAACAATGCCCTGATATTGGCCTGTACAGCATTTTCAACGAAGGTGAAGTCGCGGCTGGTGGAGCCATCGCCATTAATGGCCGGGCTTTCATTTTTCAATGCTGCCTCAATGAACAAGGGGATAACGGCAGCATAAGGGCCAGCAGGATTTTGACGGGGGCCAAACACATTAAAATAGCGGAGGCCAATGGTATGGAAGCCATATAAAGCAGAACAAACACCGGCATACAATTCATTCACGTATTTGGTTACGGCATAAGGAGACAGTGGCTTACCAATGGCATCTTCTACTTTGGGTAATGCGGGATGATCACCATAGGTGCTGGAGCTGGCAGCATATACCATTCTCTTTACACCTGCATCTCTGGCAGCGATCAATATGTTGAGAAAGCCACCAATATTCACTTCGTTGGTAGTAACAGGATCATTGATGGAACGGGGTACAGAACCCAAGGCGGCCTGATGAGAAAGGTAATGGATCCCTTCGGTTGCTTTGCGGCAGGTTTCGGGATCACGGATGTCTCCCTTCATGAGTTGGAAGTTGGGCAGCCCCATAAAAGCTTCTATATTTTCCATAGAGCCCGTGGAAAAGTTGTCCAGCACGCGTACCTGGCCTGCCTGGTATTGTAGCAGGTATTCAACGATGTTGGACCCAATAAATCCTGCTCCGCCGGTAACCAGGAAACTATTGCCGGAAATATTGGTGGAATGAAATTGTTGATAATTCATACAGGTAGTTTATAAACGGGCATCCACCAATTCTTTATCGAGCACAGATTTTACATCAAACAGGATACTGCGCCCATTGGATATCTTTTTGATCATTTCGTGGTTAAACTGCTGGTGGGCCACTGTTACGATCACGGCATCATAGTTGGCACCGGCAGGCAATTCGCGCAGGGTGGTGATACAATACTCATGTTTTACTTCGATGGGATCGGCCCAGGGATCGTACACATCTACATGTATATGGTATCCCTTGAGGTATTTGATGATGTCGATCACTTTTGTATTCCTTACATCGGGACAGTTTTCCTTGAAGGTGATGCCCATCACGAGGGCTTTGCTGCCAGCTACCTGTATCCCTTTCCGGATCATCATTTTTATGACCTCGCTGGCTACATAGGCACCCATCCCATCGTTGAGCCGGCGACCGGCCAGGATGATCTCGGGATGATAACCAGCTTCCAGTGCTTTTTGCGCCAGGTAATAAGGGTCAACGCCTATGCAATGGCCACCTACCAGGCCGGGTTTAAAAGGAAGAAAATTCCACTTGGTAGCTGCGGCTGCGAGTACATCGCCGGTATCGATATTCAGGCAATTGAATATCTTGGCCAGTTCATTGATAAAGGCGATGTTGATATCGCGCTGGGCATTCTCAATGACCTTGGCCGCTTCTGCTACTTTGATGGATGGCGCCAGGTGGGTACCGGCTATAATGATGCTTCCGTAGAGGTTATTAATGATGACAGCTGCTTCCGGTGTAGAGCCGGAAGTGACTTTTTTTATTTTTGTTACGGTATGCTCTTTATCGCCGGGGTTAATGCGTTCGGGAGAATAGCCCACATAGAAATCTTTATTGAAAGTAAGGCCGGACACTTTTTCCAAGACGGGCACGCACTCTTCTTCTGTAGCGCCTGGATATACGGTGGACTCATAGATTACGATATCTCCTTTTCTCAGTACTCTGCCTACGGTAGTGCTCGCCTTTTTGAGGGGGGTAAGATCGGGCCGGTTGTGTTTGTCAACAGGTGTAGGCACTGTTATTATATATACGTTGACATTCCACAGCATTTCGGGTTGGTTGGTGACGAATAATCCCGGTAAGTGATCGTTTTCTTCTTTGAGTACTTCTTCCAGCTGGTCGCTACTGGCTTCCAGGGTGCAATCAATGGCTGCCCGTAAGTCGGTTATGCGTTTTTCATTAATGTCGAACCCAACGACGGGGTATTTTTTGGCAAATTCCACAGCTAAGGGCAGGCCAACATAGCCGAGGCCAATGATGGCAATTTTATGTTCTTTCATACTTGTTTTTGCTAATTGCACAGGTTGTGCAGGATGGTGAAATCGGCGGTTGCTATACTATTTTACGAGATTGGCTTTGTCTATTTCGGCAGTCATGGAGAATCCCAGGGAGGGGAGCAAGACTTTTACTGTTTTATGTTTTACTTCCAGTACATCGCCTTCCAGGGTCATTAAAGGACCGCTTACAATTCTGACGCGATCGTTGACATTGAATTCCAATCTTTCTAACCGGATATTCCTGTATTCGTTCAGGAAATGTTTGATGGTATCAATTTCTTCGTCTCTGATGATGGCGGGCTTACCCAGGTAGTTTACAAAATTAAGAACGCCGCTTACCTGTTTTACAGTCGCTTGTTCTTTTTCGGTTACACGTACAAACACATACGATTTGAAGAGTGGCTCCATGATAATTTTTTTCCTGTCGCTCCACTTTCGTTGTATCCTTTGTAAAGGACAGTAGTGTTCTATACCCTGCATGGCAAGCAATCCGGCTACTTTCTTTTCCCAGCAGGGTTTGGTATACAAGGCATACCATTGTACTCCCGTTCTCATAATGCTAAAATTATTCAACAGTTAATGTGTAGGTGCAGAGCTTCGCTTCCCCCTGTCACAACAGGGGTGTTTGAGCAAAAAGCTTCGCTTCTCCCTGTCACAGCAGGGGAGGAATGTAAAGGCATGAAAATCTGAACCAACCAGAGACTACTGCCACCTGCAAAGTGGTTAGCTGTACTGAATTGCGGATAATAATTAACCTTACTGCTTATTTAAGCAGTAGCATGTACTGAGAATGTGCGGCAAAGAATAACAGACGCGGAATCGGGTTATTCAAAAGGATAAGAAACGAGATCAGTTTGAAGGAACAAAAAACGCGAGGATATTAGAGAGGATAATTGGCATGTTAATCGTGAGCGTAAAGGTGCAATGTTTTTTTTCCTCTTTTTTTTCCATTAATCTCCATTAATTGGAACTCACATTGAAATTGATTCTGATCTATTCAGCTGCAGGTCAAATTCTCTGAAATAAACAAAGCCGGTTTTCCTGATCAGGTATTGTATTTGTTCATTCACCTCTTTCCTTACAATTGCCCTGGGAAACAAGCTACGCTTGAGTATAAGCAGATAGAAGGAAAGGTAATCATGCAACAAAACCGGCAAGGGCCGTTCATTCAATTCAACAAATAAAGAGAGGGCTCTTTTGGTACTGATGTGATTGGAGAAATACCCGCTCATCAATTTCAAAATACCCAAATGGGTGATAAATTCATCCTGTAAACAGCCGGTTAGTGAAGAAGGTTTTATTTCATCACTGTTCAATATTTCCCATGACCGGCCAAATTCTCCCGCCAACAGCAATGCATCACCTACGAGGTATCCTGCGCAGTAGCATGATTTAGCATGGGATGACCAGATATCAAAATCAGCCAGTTCTCCTTTCATACTATCTGCATTATTGTTGTCCTTCTTCCCCATTACCTGGTTGAAAACAAGTACGGCATAATAGCGATCGATGAGTAAAGGATGGAAGGTCATTATTTCAGATTGCCTGAATGCATGGAGCAGGTGAAAATATTTCTGGAACAAAGTGGTATGGGCGGTGAGGAAATACCGGTAACAATATAATATGTAAGCAAAAAACTTCTGTTCTCTGTTGTGGGCATTCAGCAGGTAGTATTGCAATCCGTCGCCGTACACGCTATCGAGGGCATCTACATTGACAAACTGTTCGAAAAAGAACTTCCGTCCAAATACGCTGGGGGACATAGCGCAGTACACTTCTGCCGCCAGCTGGCGGTCATCGGCCATTAAGGTGGCAATATTCTTTATTACCTGCAGGATGCCGGGTTCTATATTGTCATCGGGATTGATCTGGGAGAAAACGGCCACAATGAACCTGGAGGTAAAGGTAGAATTGATCTGATCAGCATTCTTTTCTGCATTGAGCATTTCAAATTCGGCAAATGATTTATACCCCACAAAACGGGCCAGTGTATCCAGTGTATGTATGGAAGGATTGAAGCCGGTGTGGATGATCCCAAAGAAGCGGTTCAGTGTTTGGGAGGATAAGTATTCTCCTGTTATTTGCTGGATCTCATGTTGTAATTGCTGAATATGGGAAGAAGTACTGCAATTGAGGTTGAGTTTAATTCTTATCAATCGCTTCAGTAGCGGTAAAGCATTTTCATTGACAGCAGTTCGTTTCCTGGCCATGGTATACCATTTTTAACCTGAAAGCGGGCCGGGCAATTATCTTATCATTCAACCTGTATCATGTATTGAATACCTGAATAACAGACGTGAAGAAAGGCTCATGATCAACATAATCGTGATTATTCTATGCTTTCTCACGCTGTAGCCAGCGTAGATTTTGCCAACAACCAACTTTTCAAGATTTATAACAATCACACGGAAGTAACGGAGTAAAACCAGGTAATCCAAAGGAAGAATTTCACGTACGATGGAAGCAAAGTAGATAAAATACGGGATTAAATAAAATATTTATATAATAGGTTCTACTTAGGGCGCCTATTTTTTGATATATCTGGGCTCCTGATTGCAGTGTGAGGCATTTGTTCCACTGTTGCTAACGGTTGCCCCTTGAAGACAGGGGGTGCAATTACGGCATTCCAAGGGGTTGATCGCGACATCATTTATCCCTACTTTTGGTGTATGAAACATTTATCGATCCTGGTACCTGAGGGGGCCATGCTTGGAGCGGTTGAAGGTCCGCTTAAACTGTTTACGGAAGTGAATGGGTTACTGGCCAGTATGGGCAGGGATCCTTTGTTCAATATTCAGTTGGTTGGGCTTACTAAAGAAACGAAGCTAAACAATGGGCTGTTCACGGTACACCCGGAGCTTACGGTGAAGGATACTATAAAAACGGACCTGGTGATTGTGCCTGCTGTATATGGGGATATGGCAAAGGCATTGGAGATCAACCAGGCCTTTATTCCCTGGATACAACAGCAATATAAAGCCGGTGCTGAGGTTGCCAGCCTGTGCCTGGGGGCTTTTCTACTGGCTTCTACGGGTTTGTTGGATGGGAAAAAATGCGCCACGCACTGGTTAGCTGCTACTGCATTCAGACAAATGTTTCCTGAAGTGACGCTGGTGCCGGACAAGATCATTACGGATGAAAAGGGTATTTATTCCAGTGGCGGGGCTTACTCTTACCTCAACCTGGTGCTGTACATCATTGAAAAATATGCAGGACGTGATGTAGCGATCCTTTGTTCCAAAGTATTTGAAATAGAAATTGACCGTGGGAGTCAATCGCCCTTTATTATGTTTAACGGGCAAAAAGAGCATGAGGATGAGCCGATCAAAAAAGCGCAGGTATTTATTGAACAGAATTTCCAGGATAAGATCACGGTAGAACAGCTGGCGGGTATGTTTGCCATGGGACGCAGGAACCTGGAGCGCCGGTTTAAGAAAGCGACTTCGAATACGGTAGTAGAATATATACAACGGGTAAAGATCGAGGCAGCCAAACTGAGCCTGGAATCTTCGCGCGAAAATGTGAATGAGGTGATGTACAAGGTGGGTTATTCGGATACGAAGGCTTTCCGCACTACTTTTAAAAAGCTGACGGGACTTTCGCCTGTACAGTACCGCAATAAATACAACCGGCCGGCGCTGGCGTAGGTGGTTCATGCACCTGGAATAGCCCAACCAAGGTTAATCGAATTTAACAGATTGATGCCTCCTCTCCGGAGTTCATCATGTATTGGATTGCCCAATTGAGTAAATAGTCTATATTGAAAACTATATATGACAAACTCAATAACGAACTTACTCCAACCACTATTTATTGCTTCGTTGGTAATTGGGCTGTTCTTTACAACCCGCCACGAACAAAACACCACTCAGACTACCAGGAGTGCTTTCATTGACCAGCGTGCCAATGTAGCGCAGGGGATCACTGTTTCCGCGATTGGCAAGAACATACGCAGTATTTTCAAAGACAAAAAGAATAACTATTGGTTTGGTACTGATGGAGAGGGTGTATATCGTTATGACGGGAAAAAGATCACGCTGTTTACAAATAAGGATGGATTATTCCATAACCAGGTACGGACAATTCAGGAAGATAAAGCAGGCAATATTTACTTCAGTACGGGTGGTGGTGGGGTAAGTCGATTTGATGGACGAATTTTAACCACACTGAGCCAGCCAGAAACTGATCCATTTGGTAAAAGCTCTAATAAAGAGTGGAAAAAAGAACCGGATGACCTGTGGTTCGAAGCCAAAGAGGGGGTTTACCGGTATGATGGTCATTCATTAATCAATTTACAGTTCCCGAAGACTCCTCTCGAGGCTACCTATTATGCGCAAAATCCAGGCACCAACTTAAGTCCATATGGTGTGTATTGCATTTTTAAGGATAGGAAAGGCAATCTTTGGTTTGGCACAGAATACCTGGGAGTATGTTGCTATGATGGAAAGGCATTTACCTGGCTTACTGAAAAAGGTTTGAGTGGCGGCGCTGTTCGTGCGCTGTTTGAAGATAAAAGCAGTAAGTTTTGGTTTGGTAACAGCGGTATGGGATTGTTTCGCTACGATGGGAAAACGGTAACCAATTTTACGGAAGAAAAAGGGCCTGGTAATATTGATGCTGGCAAAGATTTGAAAGACCAGCCATTTAGTTTGACAAGGCCCATGGGTAAAAAAGGGAAGCTGCCTACTGTTATGGCTATCAACGAAGATATCAATGGTGAAATATGGATAGGAACTTATGAAGCAGGTGTATGGCGGTATGATGGTAAAAAGCTGACCAATTATACTATTCAGGAGGGGCTTTCCAGCTACGCTGTGACGGCTATTTATAAGGACCCGAAAGGAGCACTCTGGTTTGGAACAAACGGAGCCGGGGTGTATACCTTCAATGGAAAGGCATTTACCAGGTTTGTTGTCAAATAGAAATCTGGCTTATTATTGAATGTGGATGAATTTAGCAAGACCTGGAGCGGAGTGGCAATGAGGGAAAGTGTGGAATAAGGAAAAATGAGCCTGGGGGGCTATCTGGTACAGGTCTTCCACGGAGGATGGTAGGGTCTGGCAGGGAGCTGGGTCTCGTTTAAGTCTCGATAAGGTCTCGAAAAGGTCCCGAAAAGGTCTCGATAAGGGTCAATCCAGATGCGGGAGAAATTTTGTAAATTCAGGTAGAGCGAGTGCTCTGGTATTTAATATCCTATTCATAACCAATGAAATCTAATTTTTATGGCAAAAACCGTATCTCCTATCTTCAAGTTCCAGGGAACGATTGAAGACCTGA